>JADMIO011432743.1_pt1 | contig 86857 bp, 62 predicted proteins | sample 8958161 | NCBI WGS metagenome assembly JADMIO01 (sample SAMN16585339, study PRJNA669376) | soil metagenome | isolation source: Crop rotation soil | place: USA: Cullars Rotation, Alabama | collected 2011 | reverse complement strand
GCCGCGACTTCAAGTCACGTGAATTCCAAGCTTCGGATCCCACTGTGCTGGAAAGCTTTGAAGGTGCGCGGCGATGTGTCGGCAGGAACTGTCAGCTGGAACCCGTTGTTTTGTCCGATCACGTAGACTCCGGTTACGGTATTGTTCGCTGAAGCCGTCGGCGTGCCGCCTGTCCAGGTGAAAGAGTTTGGGTTGTTTGAGTAACGCTGAATCGATCCGTTGCCGAGCGCCGTGATATTACTGATCTGTTGAGTGACACCGTTTTTGTGATTAAAACTGGCAGCCGAAGTCAATCCCCAATGAGCCCAATCGGTCGTGCCTTCGGTCGTCAGATTGACGTTTGCCGGTGTGTCGGCATTGCTTGCCGAGAGTGAACCCGTTCCGCCGCCGCTTGCCGGATTAACTGTGACGGTCAGATCGTCGGTCGTTTGAAGCGCGCTGTCGTTTGCCGTTAACCGCAGCACATACACGCCGGCGAGCGTAAACCCGGCAGTCGTTGCAAGGGCGTTCGGATTGCCGAAAGTGACATTTCCGGGACCGCTCACTTTGCTCCATGTGGTCGTGAGCGTCGCGGGCGGATTCGGTAAACTGTCATCGCTCGCCGTGCCGGAAAGCGCTGCCGAATTTGGCAAAGTGATCGTTTGGTCAGCGCCCGCATTGGCGCTCGGCGCTTGATTTGTCGGCGCAGGAGTGATCACCAGAGTAGCCGCCTGTAAAGTGATATTCCCGGCGGGATTCGTGTTGCTGTCAACCGTCCATCTTAGGGTTAAGGTCTGTTGATTGGAGGCAGCCTTGTAATTTAAGGTGTAAACACCGTTTTGAACGCTCGGAGAAATAATTGTTTTATCGATCAATGGAGATGCGCTGCCGTCGCTGAGCGTCGCTTCCAATCGTCCGCCGGCTGCCCATACTCCGACATAAAGTTTTAGCGTCCGCTGCGTTGTATTGGCGGGAACTGTCAGTTGGAAACCGTTTCCTAATTCATAGACGTAAACACCGGTTGCAGTATTGTTCGCCGAAGCCGTCGGCGTGCCGCCCGTCCAGGTGAAAGTGTTCGGATTATTGTTGTACCGAAGCGGGCTAATGGTGCCGATTGACGTGAAGTTGCTGATCTGCTGGGTGACACCGCTTCGATGATTAAAGCTTGTGGCATTGGTTAATCCCCAATGAGCCCAATCGGTCGTGCCTTCATTTCTCAGATTCACGTTTGACGGCGGAGATGTCTGGCTTCCCGTCAATAAACCGCCGCCGTTATTAATATTTACGATCACCGTCAGATCGTCGGTCGTTTGAAGCGCGCTGTCGTTTGCCGTTAACCGCAGCACATACACGCCGGCGAGCGTAAACCCGGCAGTCGTTGCAAGGGCGTTCGGATTGCCGAAAGTGACATTTCCGGGACCGCTCACTTTGCTCCATGTGGTCGTGAGCGTCGCGGGCGGATTCGGTAAACTGTCATCGCTCGCCGTGCCGGAAAGCGCTGCCGAATTTGGCAAAGTGATTGTCCGGTCAGCGCCGGCATTAACTGTCGGCGCTTGATTCGGCGGCTGTGTGCCGCTTTGCGAGACAGTGAAAATATGTCCTCCGATGATCATCGTGCCGGTACGCGGACTGCCTCCTGAATTGTTTGCCACGTTGTAAGTTACAAGACTGTTTCCGCTGCCGTTCGCCGCCGATGTGATCGTTATCCAACTGTCATTACTTATTGCCGACCAGCTGCAGCCCGTCGAGGTTAAATTAACGTTTCCGTTACCGCCCGAAGCGCCAAAATTCTGCGAGCTGCTCGAAATCGTATGAGCGACTTCCGTGCTCGCGGAATTATAACTAAACCCGCATGATAAAGGATTTGAAGGCACGTCGGAAAAGTCGACGGCGATGGATTGACCTAATAGATCCGGCGAAGTCTGGCGTTGGAAATGCAGATGATCGCCGCAGCCGTTAAATGTCCCGTTGGTCGAGCCGGTGTGTCCCTGTCTGCCGATATATAATCCTTGACAGACATTTGTGCCGACCGCGACCTGTGGCGAATTGAGTTGCATATGCGCGTATTTGCTGTAAGTTCCGTCGGCATGCTGAATAATCACGACATTGCCCAGAAAAGATCCGGGACAACCGCCGGCGCTGTAATCCGCACAAGAATCGGTATCAACTGTATTGCAGGTCATCGAAGAAGTATTGAAAACGACTAGTCCGTCAGCTGACGCCAGCGCGTGTGCACCAACCGTCGAACTCTGAAAGTCGTAGGCAAAGTCCATCGTTCCCGAGTGAGCCGTGAGAGCACAGTTGCCCGGAGACGAATAGCCTGCGCCGCCCTGAATCATCGTTGAATTTTGCAACGGTAAATTGTAATTGACGGGCGTGACTCCAAGAACCGTCTCGGCTCCCTTCCAGTCAACGAATTTCAATCTCGTTTCGGTCGTTGCGAATTCTTTGATTACCGCGCCTGTTTGCAGAGTTGTGACGATTTGTCCTTTGCCGACCGTTATAATTTCACCCGATGTTGTATCCTGCGCGGAGATATTGCCGACACCGAGCAAGTTGTCGCCCGAAACTTCATGCGTATCGTCAGGAGCGGTGATCCGGAAACTGTAAATTTCCGGTCCGGTATCCCCGTAAATCAAACCTTCATACTTTTCGTTTTCCGGCTCGACAAACTTTTTCAAAGCCGGGAAACCGATCGGGACATCGGTTTTGAACAGATCATTCGTTAAAGACTCGTCAGCCGGAATATATTGGGCAGCAAGCTTTATATTTTCGATTCCGGAAGGAGTCGCAAAATAGTGAATTCCTTTCCCGTCTTCGTCCCATTGAAAGATCTCGGAGAAAACGTTTCCCGCAACGAGCGTTTTGGAATTTCCCGAATCAAGACGCGCCGTCGCCAAACCGAACGATTCGCCGCCCGCAAAGATATAGGCAATTTCATTATCGTCAACCGGCGACAAGGCGGCATTGAGAACAAGCCGCGACGTGACCTTTCGGCTTTTACCGGTTGCTAAATTTTCGAAGTAAAGCTCGCCGGACGGAGCCCCGTCCTTTAAGGGAGTGTAAAGCAGATGCTGATTATCCGAGGTAATTCCGAATGCTTTAAAGACCGGTTTTGAGGTTTTGAAAGAAACTGCTTTGACACCGCTCAAGCCCGCCGTCAGAACAAAAGCCTGACCGTTTGCCGCGGCGACGAATGACTTTTTCTTAGCAGATTGACGCTTTGAAAATAAAAGCGGCTCCCGGCTTTTATTTTTAAGCGCGGATTTATCATTATTGGGCGTTGAATTGATTTGTTCGTTTTGTCGTTTTGCAAAAGCTCCCGGGAGAAATACAAGACTCGCTATTACAAATATGCCCCAGATTAATTTGACCAGTGTTTTTTTGTATCTTCGAAAATTCGTCAACGCTAACATTATTTTCACCTCTTTTTATTCCCTTCTTGTCACCCGCTGGAATCCCGCTTAAATAGTTTTCTTGCAGTTTCTTCAGCTCTTTGCGGCTAATGAACAGATGACCGCCAAAGCAAAATTCTTCAAAAAATTTCCTCTGTTTATTTCGAATCGTTGATATTTATGGGCGAATTGGCAATCGACAAATCTCTTTCTGCGATTGCCTCAGGAGAAGCGGCGGGCAGGACTTTCGGCTGCACTCCGCGCAGACCTTCCCATAAAATTCTGAGCAAGAAACGCGTCCCGTGCCGCACCACGCGTGACTTCATTTCGCCGCCGGCGCGCGCCCGCTCGCTGCTGCTCACTTCGACGATCCGGTAACCCTTTCGCATCGTATTGGCAATGATTTCAATTTCGATCTCAAAAGCCTTCGAGGTATAGCGGAAATCCGTAAAAACATCGCGCCGAAAAACTTTGAAACCATTGAGCGCATCCGATAGATAGCGTTTTGTACAAAGTCCGAGCGTCGCACTCAGGAAAACGTTGCCGAGCGCGCGGATATGCGTATATTCCTCACTGCCGCCGACAACGCGCGAACCGATGACCAGACCAACTCCTTCCGCTAACCCCTGGAGCAACCTCGGCAATTCTTCCGCGCGATGCGAATAATCGGCATCGAGCATGACCAGAATATCCCCGGTCGCGGCGGCGAATCCGGCGCGCAATGCCATTCCCTTGCCGGGCTTCCCGGTATTTTCAACGACGCGCGCGCCGTATGAACGGGCAATATGGGCGGTCGCGTCGGTCGAATGGTCGTCAACGCAGATCACTTCAAACTGATAATCAGGTATTTGAGCGATTGTTTGATTCAAATCGTCCAGCACGCTGCCGAGAGTTTCTTCTTCGTCCTTGGCTGGGATGATCACACTAACTTTTTTCATTTTAAAAACCTCCAAAGTTTGTCTGGTAAAAATTAATTTTTGGGAATGGCAGAATCCTTAAGTTTTAACGGCGACCAATATCTTAAACGCCAGCAGGCTGCGCCAGCCGTAATTGTAATGAACATATTGAAAACCGTTTCTTTGCAGCATTTCGCCGCCTTCACGCTTTGATTTCATCTGGGAAATTTCCGGCGGATGAAACCTGAATTCTTTCTCCGGATGCCGGGCATTGATAAATTTTTCGAGCAGCCGCAGAATTTTTTGCGGCGGCGAATCCGCCCCGGGAATCAACAAAATGATCCGGTGATCCGGTTTCAAAACGCGATAAAATTCGCTCATGATCTGGTCGATCTCCGTTTGCGTAAAATGCTCCATAACCCCGACATTCCAAATGCCTTCGATTGATTCGTCAGCAAACGGCAAACGGAAAATATCACCGCAGATGCGTTCGTCCATCACTGCGTGACAATGTTTCAAAACCGGCTGAACGATGTCGGTCGCCACTAATTTTCTGTTTCCGCCGCGTTTGTCAATGCGCATCGAAGTCTCGGCGGTGCCGCAGCCGGCTTCCAGAAAAATTCCCCGTTCCGGAAAATACTTGTCGAAAAAATAACTCACGGTGCGGGCGAAAACCTCCTTGCGGTAGAAGCTGAAGAAACGCTGCGAAAAACTTTGCTGTTTTCCTTCAGACCAATGTTCCGACCAATCATTGCTGCTTTTTTCAATTACCGGCGCGGGGTGCGATTCAATATTCGAACCTGTCATATTTTTTTTCTCCTAAGCTGCCGCCAAGCGCTGCACCTGGCTGGTTGCGGCGACCGGAAACAAAGCCCGATTGAAACTTAACCAATCGACCAGATTAGCAACGCCTTCGACCGGCGAAACGTGCGGCATCCAGTCAAAATCCTGGACTGCCTCGCGTAAATCGCTGATGTAAACCAGTTGATCCCCAGGGCGCCATTCGTCAAGGTCGAAGCTTAATTTTGTGCCGAATTGTTCTTCGAGTAAGCTCACCAATTCCAGCAGCGAAAGGGTGTTCGCCGGTCCGCCGCCGATGTTATAGGCTTTGCCGCGCGTCTTCTCGATCTGCGTTGTTGCCGCGTCGTAGGCGCTGATCAAATCGTCGATGTAAAGCACGTCGCGCACTTGTTTTCCGTCGCCGTAGATCGTAAACGGAAGTCCCTGCATGGCGCGAATGGCAAACCACGCGACCCAGCCCTGATCTTCGATCCCGAATTGGTGCGGACCGTAAATACAGGATTGGCGAAAGACGACCGTATCGAGTCCGTAGATGCGCGCATAATCGATCACATACTGGTCGCCGCTGCCTTTAGAACAGCCGTAAGGTGAGTAAAACTCAAGCGGTCGGGTGACGGGAATGCCCGTTCCCAAATCGGCATAAGCGTAGCGGTTGTGGCGCTCGACAATTTTCAAATCATCCATTTTGCCGTAGACCTTATTGGTCGAACTGTAAAGCAGCGTCGGTTTTGATGTGGATTGGCGGATGGCTTCCAGAACATTAAAAGTTCCGTAGGCGTTAATTTCGAAATCTTCCGCCGGATTGACCACCGAGGTCGTTACGGCAACCTGTGCGGCTAAATGAAAGACGACTTCGGATTCTTCGACCAAGGAATGAAAATGCCGGTCTGTCCAGCGAACGTCTCCCTCAACGACTTGCAGGCGCTTACCGTAACGCCGTTTGAGCCAGCGCATATTTTCACGTGTTCCGGCGCGCGAGAAATTGTCAAAAACAGTTACGCGCTTATTGTTTGATAAGTAAAAATCGGCAAGATTGGTACCGATAAAGCCGGCACCACCTGTAATCAAATAATTATCTTTCATTTTTTTTCCTGTCGAGAAACAGTTTCGCAAACGGTTTTCAACCGAAACCGTGGTTTGCAAAATTGTTGATTCGGTAAATTAAATTCGTTCGATGATCGATATGAACTTTTAATTAGTTCGCGGGACGAGAATACTGATCTCGTTAAAACCGTACGGCAGCTGGTTTTCCTGTAAACCCGCAACCGGCTTGATACTTCTGATTTCCGTGTAATTCTCAAGCAGAGTGTTTCTGATCTCGCTCGAACGATTCCACGATTTGGAGTCGTACCAGAAGTCCGGCGAATGCAGATTACGCACTAAGATTTTTGTGTAAAATTTTTGTTCGAGTCGATTCAGAATGCCCGAAAAATCACCCGTTTGCGACCAGCCGCGTTCGCCGATAGTTGGTGCGCGGTCTTTCATGACCGTGCCGCCCGGCAAATACACCCAGGTTCCGAAATCGAGCAAAGTACGTTCGGGCGGCTGCCCGGCAAACTCGCGTTCAATTTCGCGGACGTAACGCTCGGAATCAGTTCCCAAGGGCTGAACGGGCACGCGAACAACGCCCAAACCGCTGAAAAGCAGGCATAAAACTGCCGCGCAAACACCCGCGCGCAGCCAATCGGTTGCGCCGGAATTTTTGATCGATGAACCGGTAATCTTCGTCCAACTGCCTGAGAGCGCCGCAAAAAACCAGATTCCGGCGATCAAACAGCCCGGACCGATGTGGTTCAGCATCCACGCGACGCCGCTTGTATAAGTTTCGGTAGAAATCAGCAACAGCCAGATCACCCAATGCCCGAACAACCTTTTAAATCCCGTTCCCTGCAGCAAAACCACTCCGCCGAGCAAACCGATGACGAAGTAAATCCAAATGTTCAAAAGGTGTTCAAAGCTTCGCAAAGGCGAAACGCCGTGTTTGCCGAGAACAGTAAAAGCCCAGTAAATAAAATCATCTCTCCAGAATGCGTAGCCCAGAAGAAAAGAAACCAAAACGCCGCCGCCGGCTGCAAAGGCAAAGTAAAGCACACGTTTGAACGAGCGCGGGCGGTCAAAAAACATCAAATATCCGGAATACAAAACCGCCCAGATTATCAGACTTTGTTTGACCCAGAAACCGACGACCGGAATAAGCGCCATCAGCCATAAAATTCGTTTATTTTTGGTTGCTTCGTATTCCAGAAGCAGCCAATACGCCGTCACGTTGACGAGTTGGGCGAGTGCGTCGTTATGCAGCAGGTGCGTAAATGGATTAGTCAGACTATTGGTCGCGATCAAAAATAATCCGCTTAGTCCGACAACTCCCCACCACGGCGAATCGCTGATTTTCTGTTCGGAATCGAAACCGATGCCGATCAAACGGCGACAGCTCAAAAAAGCGCCCACGACCGACAAAAACGTATAGAGAACCTGAATCGCGCGATAGACCGGAATCGAAGTCGGATGCCCGACGCTCCAAGCCAGAAAATAAGTAAAAAGCTGCGTGCCCGGCAAATAGGTAAACGATTCGTTATTGATTTGCGGAGTGAAAATCGGATAACCCTGCCGGAACTTTAAAATGTCGTTGACAAAATCACTTTCCGACCAGATGAGAAAATCACCCGGATACATAATGTAAAAACTCGCCCAGAATAAATAGCAGCTGACCAGAAGAACGCCGACGGTTCCGAGAATTATTAAGCCGAGTTCACTAAGTTGCGCCGCGCGGCGTTGAGTAATCAGGTAAAACCCGAGCGGCAAAGCAGCCAGCACTGCAAACAATCCGCCGACAATCTGCACGGCTTTTTCCGGCTGATCGACCCAGGCTGCATTTATCCGGTGAATGACGACCGCGACCGCCGCGGCGAAAAAAAATGCCGTGACACCTGCCAGCAAGGGTTTAAAAATTGGCGGCAAAACAGCGGCGGTTTCAATAACCAACTTTCGTCTGCCGACATTTTCAGACTTTAAATTTGCTATTTCCTGATTCATTTTCCTGCAATGTTCTGCGAAAGCCGATAATCACCGGAAGCTTGAAACTTTTTTATCATTGGCGTAATCCGTGTTTTCGCATAAATAAATGACATGCGGATACGGAAGCCAATCAATGATGGGGTACATCTCGATGCGGTTAAAGTGTTCGCCCAATTTTTCGTAAAAACGCTTTTCGTTCCAATACCACATATCAAATCCGCGCGTCATCACGACGTCGAGCCACCACGTAAATGCTATTTTCGGAAAAGGATGGGTCGTCACATCTTTGATGATCAACCGTCCGTCGGGCGCGAGATGTGCCGCGCAGGTTTCGAGCAGCTTGGACTTGGCTTCATCGTCTATGTGATGAAGCAGGTCAACCATCAAGACCGCGTCATATTCGTCATCGATCTTTAAATCGCGCGCATCGCCGCAATTGAACGAAACGTTTTTTAAACCGAGTTTTTCGGCGGCGCGGTTGGCTTGATCGATCCGTCCGGCGTTCAGATCATAGCCGCAATAGCTGATCTCGGGATACATCGCCGAAAAATAGCAGCCGAATAAACCGAAACCGCAGCCGACGTCGAGAATCCGGCGTTTGCCGCGCAGACAAAATCCGAGCATTTGCAAAATATTGATATTGATGATTTTGAAGCGGGCTTTGCAGTAAGCGCGAATCACGGTTGAGTCGTACACGTCGACAATTTCCGAAAGAAATTTTTTGTAATCGTAAGGCAAAGCGTTGATCGAAGTTGTTTCTTTCGATTCAAAAGACCTGACTAAACCTGCGGTATTCACTAAAACGTCTGTTTTATTCATAAAATATCTCTTTCAGCCAAATTTAATAGTTCAGGCTTGATCCAACATTGTTAAGCGGTCCCTGCACAACCTTATAACCGCTGCCGGTACGCGTCGGACCATCGACGATCCAAACCGGACGTCCGGCATACGCCTTTAATAGTTGGGCGCGAATTTCCGGTGATTTATCAAAGGCGTAAAGCGGAGCGTCGCCTTCAAAATTCAAAGGGTTATAAATCCATGCAGATTGATAATCGGGATGTTCTTCGCCGCGAATCAGAACGAGACTTTTGCCGAAATTGTGCTCTTGCGCCAATTGCGCGATCCCCGGTTCCATTCCGAGATAATGAAAGTATTTGTCGAGCGCGCGCCACGGAAAATAATTCAGCAAACTCAAGATGCAGAGCGTTCCAACGGCGGCAATGAGACGCGGATTTAATTGCGATTCCGAATTCAGAGCCATTTTCACGCTCAGCCATTCGATTGCCCGAGCGGTCAGCGCGACAAGCGGGATAATGGACAAAAACCAGTAGCGTGCGCCGAAATCCGGTCCGCCGTGATACCAAAACAGGCTGTAAGCAGCGACAATAATTCCGATCCCCCCCAACGCCCAAAAATCTTTTTTCCCGATGCTTCCCGAAAATATGAAACAGATCGCCAGAACCAGCGACCCCGCGCCCCAACCGAACAGTTCCGTGTTGAGTAAAAAAATGTTCAGCGCGGCATTGATCACGGCTTCAAGCGGCGAATGTCCGGGAAAAGCATCCAATCCCCAACCCATTCCGCGATTCGCGCCAAAACCTAAAGAATTTGCGCCCGCCCAGAAATACTTCGTGTAATAGGCGTCTAGCGGGGAAAGCGTTGCGCTTCCCGTCACGAATTTGTTGTACGGAAAAATGAGGGCTGCCGTCAAAATCGTGCCAACCGCCAGAACGGCGCCGCCAATGAGTTTTTTCTTCCACGTTTCAAAACCGCAGAGCAGAAGAAGTCCGAGCGCAGCCGCGACAATTACGCCGTCGAGCGGTCGAATCAGGCTCACCAGACCGATCGCTGATCCGGCGGCAAAAACATAAGCTGTTTTTCGCGTCTTAATCGCGTGCTGAAGCAAAACGGCGGCGGTCAAAGCGCACGCCAGTGTGAACATATGGCTCATTAAACTCATCGCCATAAAGACAAACCACGGCGAGCAGCAAAGAAGCAAAATTGAAATTCTCGCGAGCCGGCGTGAGTAAATTTCCTGTAAAAACAAGTAAGTCAATAAAACGCAAAGTCCGCCGAGCAGCGGGTTGATCAGCCAGATAATGTTTAATTTCACCCCAACCGCTAACAATGCGGACCATCCCGGCGGAAAAATCGCGAACCATTGCGCTTCCGCGTGCGGAATCATATACATCGAAAATGCTTCCGGCACGAGCGGCGCTTTGGTCGTCAGCTGTCCGGCGGCAAAATATTTTGCCTGAAACAGATACTGAACCTCGTCCGGCACGCTCGGATGCGCCTGGTAAACAAAATAACTTAATCCTCCGGCGAGAACGGCGACCCATAAAGCCGCCAACATCGAGAATTTATCGAGACTTGTTTTCTCTTGTGCTTTCGCGGCAAAAAATGATTCGATTCTTTCGCGCAGCCAACCGAGCGATTCGCGCGGGATAGACAAAGCGACTAAAACGATATTCGCCAGATTAATTAACTGAACGGCGGCTGCGAGTAAAAGGCTCGTCGCGTAAATCGAGACATCCCGTGTCACCGCCGCGCCCGCCAAAATCAGGAAACCAACGATTAAAATCAATCGCCAGAGCTTAAAGTTTTCGCTGAGCCATTTAATTATCGCTGCCCGCCGGCTGCCAATGCCGGAAGCGACGAAAACGGCTTGAAAAACCAGAACAACCAATAAAAGACCGTCCTGACCGAACAATTTTGTCAACGAGCGATAATGCTGAAAATGAATCAGCCGCCCGGCATCGATCATTTGCAGCGACACGGCTTGTCCGATCAGCGCTAAACTCAACCAGAATCCAAAAGATCTCAATCCGGTTTTAATAAAAACGCCAATCGTGATCAGCCCCAGACCAAACGCGAGCGGCAGACAGAAATCAGCTGTCAAAACAGCTTCGCCGCTTCGAAAAGTTCCGCTCGAACTCGCCCACAGAATCAATGAGAATCCGAGTAGAATCAATAAAATCCGCGCGATTGCGAGTCCCGTCTTATTTTCATTTTCGTTGACCAAAGCGTCCGCCGCCGCAAAATTTTTCTGCTCGGCTGCCGGGTAATTTGAATCCATTTTAATAATTCGGCTAAGGAGCATTAGTTGCGTAAATCGTCAGAACGCCCGCCGCCGGAATGCTTGCTTTGAGCGTTTCCCCGTTTTGAAGCGTTGCCTCCGGCGCTTTGACGTCCGACTGTTTCGAAGTCGTGTAACTGATACCGTATTTTCCGGAAGGCAGATTTTGTATTGAAACACTTCCCGGCGCACCGGCTTTGACAACGACGACGTATTTACCATTCGCGTTAATAAAAATCAGCGGGTCGAAATTTCCGTTCGTCGTCTCCGCGCCGACGCGTTGGGCTCCGAATCGAATGTAGCGGAAATATTGCCGTAAAAAAGCAGTCCGGCTGCCAATCGTCAAAACCGGATCTTTCACGTTTTTGTCATCGATCAGAAAATACTGCGCGCCGTTGTCGGGCTGGTTGTTGAAAGCCAGTGTAAACTGTTGCCACGCCGAGTTTCGACCTATTTTCAAATCTTCGTGAAGAGTTTCATAATCGGCGCCGATCCATTCGAGCATCGCCGTCTGCTTCCCGAATTTCTCGGCGCGGTCGGTGATTCGCTGAAGAATCCCTTCCGACGCGCAGCAATAACGGTGATAAGAAAATTCCGACACATACTGCATTGCCCCCGGAACGAGTGCGATCTCATCGATATAAATCGACGTATTGGCAGTGTTCGTTGTGCTCGGCGTAATAAACGCCGGTTTAAAGTTATTCGACTGCAGGCGCTTCGCCGTTGCCACGATCGCCTTTCCGATGTCCGTTCCGCTCCAACCCGTTTTATTGTCCGGTTCCAGAATCACCTCGACGGCGTCCGGCACAAAACCGTATTTGGCTTGCATATGCCGGTAAGCGGCGAGAATAAACTCGGCATATTCTTCCGGATTACCGTTGTGTCTGATGTTCGATGCCCCGCGCCAATCGGCAAAATCAACATAGTTCAAATTCAAAAACAACGTCTCGCCGCGTGCCGCAAGCCGCTTTCTGATCGGCAAAACAATTTTTTCAATCGTCGAATCGAGCTCGGAAAAATGAAATCCCTTGTCGTTGAGAACAAAAGGATCGTCATTATCATTGATAATTTCGTAGTAATGCGCGCGCCATTCTTCTTCGCTGATCTGTTTGGAATCAAAAGCCGAAAAGAAATCCCGCGAATTTTCGGCACCGGCTCTAAGTTCGATTCGCAAACGGTTGATGCCCAGATCGTTAACGACCTGGTCGAATAATTTTTCCTTGTAATTATCAAATGCCGGGGAATAACTTTCAGCCGCCTGCGCCGTCGCTTCCCAACCTTTCATAACCTGTAGTTTCTGCTCCGGTTTGATCTTAATTGTCGCTTGCTGCGAAACGGCTTCCCCGCAATTTACGACGATCAGCAGAGCGATTGTCATAAACGATAAAATAAAAGCCTTTTTTGCCGTCGACATCTTTGATTTCAATCTTCGACTACGTGTTTGGAAAACTCCTGCCGATATTTACGCCACTGCATTTCATCGAATTCGCCATTTTCCCCGAGACAATCAACTGCCGCATAAGCCATCGCCAGCGCGTGATGGGTGTTATCGTGCGCAAATAAGCCTTGTCGTCCAAAGGTCAAAACGCGCTTCAGATCACTCGCCCATTCGTCCTGCAAAGTGAAATACTGCTCATAACCTTCTTGATAAATAGGGTAGGCAAACGGGAGGCGTTTTGTTTTGACTTCTAAGATCTCGGATGTGATCGGCAGCCCGCAGCGCGCGACGGCTTCGCGCACAAACCGCGCCAATTCTTCATCCGAAGCATTCCAGATTTCATCATTCACCGTGCAGGGCAGTTCACCGCAAAGCACCGTTCGGTCTTTCGGCTCGCGGATCGCGCTGTAATTTTTCGGTTCGGAAAGACGCGATAGTTTAATATCCGCTTCGGGAAAATAATGCGCGTCAAACTCCGTCCATTGCGGTTGATTCAGGACAAGGTAAATCAGAACCATTGCACGGTACGAAATCTTTTTGCTCGCTTCGATAACTTCGGCGGGCGCCGACGGCTCGACGATTCGCGCCAGCACGGTCAGCGGGATCGTTGACCAAACGTAATCGACCTCGATTGATTCTGATTTACCGTTTGTTTCAAAGGTTACAAGATGTTTTTCGCCCAGCTCGATTTTACGAACCGCGCTGTTTAATTGAAGTTTCACGCCGAGCCGCCGGGCTTGTTCAGCGATTGTCCGGCTGATTTGTCCGAAACCACGTCGCGGATAAAAAAATCTGCCGGCACCCGGAGTCTTAAAGCCGGGAACGACGGATAAAACTTTCTTTACCATCTTTCCCAAACTACCGGCAGAAACACGTCTCCGCGCCTGCGTCGCGGACAGCTCGACAGGCGGCAAACCCCAGATTTTTTCGGCGTAGGGAAAATAAAAATCGCGGCAGATCGTCGCGCCCAATCCTTTTTCCAGAACAGTCGTAAAGGTTTCGTGCCCGTTCCCGTTCCGATGCGGGACGAATTTTTTCAGCGCATCGAACGCGACTCCCGTTCCAAAAGAAACCGGCAGTCGGAGGATCAAGTCCTGCGGCTTTAAGGGAAAATGTATCCACCGGTTCTGCAGGCGAATTCGACCGTGACGCGGTCGATCAAGTAAATCTTCACCCAGAATCGCCCGCAAATCTTCAAGTATTGTCGGATTGCACGACGGATGAAGCCGATGACTGCCGTAATCGACCGATAATCCCGAAAGCTCAAAACTTCCCGCATTTCCGCCGACAATATCATTTTGTTCAAAAACCGTGACGTCGGCTTTTCCCTGTTTGGCGAGCTGCCAGGCAGCGCCCAAACCGGCGGGTCCGGCACCCAAGATGGCAATGCGTGTTGGCGACATTTTATATTACAAACGGAATAAAGCGCTTTGTTCGCGCACAGTAAATATCATAGCCCGGAAGACTTCTAACGAGCATTTCCTCTTCTTTGACCGCCTGGCGCAAAACGACCGGAGCGAGCAGTAAAACGCCGAGCACCAGCCACGAATTCAAAGTCAATTCCAAGCCAAATAGCAACAATAGATCGCCCGTATAGATCGGATGCCGGATAAAGCCGTAAACGCCTTTTGCTACAACTTGCTGGCGATTGAGAACCTGTCCGGTTTCGATATTCGCCCAATTTTCTCCGAGCTGAAATCTGGCGGCGATTGCCGTCAGCAAGCCGAAAGTATAGATAATCGTTCCGACTACCCGCAGAGTTGCCGGATTATCTGTGATCGGCAATATTTCGGGCAGCCAGATTTGAACGATGATGCCGAGCAGAATACAAATCTTGACGGCTTTGATAAACCGCAATTTTGGCGATGGCATTTCGAGCGGCTTTTCGTCGGCTTTTTGTCTGAGAATTTCCCAGATGATTTTGTGCAGAATCAGACCTGCCAGAAGATATATTTTCAGCAGCAGCATAACGAATTAAAGATCGATAAAAGATTGAAAAACTTTAAGTTTCAAACAAAAACTAACAAATTCGATTACTGCAGATTGGTGTAAATGAAAGACTCTGAAACACTTTCTTCATCCTGCAGCTCGACGAATTCTTTCGGGCGAACGCCCATTGCCATCTGCTGATTAAATCGTCCGAGTCTTGTCGCGACGGCGTCACCCAACATTCCGACCAGCACCATCATCAGCGCGCTGACAAAAGCAAAGATCGCCGAAGCGGAAATGTTCGGGTCGTGCGTCAGATCGACCGCCGTTTTGATAATTCCGTAAACAAGACAGACCGCCGCGATCGGCAGAAAAACCCGCAGCGGGCGGAAAAGCATCGCGACGCGCAAAATCAAAACCGCAAAACTGCCGGCGTCCCACGGCATGATCTTTGATTTGCCTTGCCTGCGCCGGTAATCGATCGGCGTGTAAGTAACTGCATATTTGTCACACAACATCGCCAGTGTGATGGTTGTCGTAAAGCTGAACTGATCGGACAAAATAGCAAAATACTGCACCGCGACGCCGCGCCGAAAAACACGCAGACCGCTGTTTAAATCAGGAATTTTCGCGTTTGCCACATAATTTGCCATCACGCGCAGAAACCATTTTGCCGGCTTCCGCGTGAGCGGTATGTGAACGTCTGCACCGGTGCGCGAACCGACGACCATATCGGCTTGTTCGAGTTCTTCCAGCATTTCGGGCAGATATTTTGCCGGGTATGTGCCGTCGGCATCCGTGATGGCAATAATGTCATGCGAAGCCGCGATGATGCCGGTTTTTAAGGACGCTCCGTAACCGCGATTGCTGCGGTGTTGAATGACCCGCGCTCCGGCTGCCTTGGCTTCGCGCGCGGTCTTATCTTTCGACCCGTCATCAACGATGATAATCTCGGCGTTGACATCGGTCGTTTCGAAAATCTTGCGTAGTTCGAGAATACTTTCCCGCACGGCTAATTCTTCGTTAAATGCGGGAATCACCACACTGATATTTTTTATCGAATAATCCTTAACGGGCTCACTGCGATCAACGACTTTATCGGTCGTGCGCAGATTACCGAACGGGATTGTTTTCAATTTTCCCAAAGTTTTGACTTGACTCATTGTTTTTCTCTTCATCAGTAATATTCCGGCAGACGTAAATTTCGCCGCCGTTAAGTGTGCCGGGAAAAACCCGCACGATTTTGTAGTTGCGCTCGATCATTTGCCACATTTCCGGGCGAAATGCTTTGATTTCGGGCGATAAAGTATAAACCAGCCAGATGTTTCCGCTGTTTTGTTCAAGATTCCTGAGCTCGGTTTCGCTTTTCGCAACCAACCACTGCGGCGCGAAATAGCGACTGTAAACTTCACCCGCAATATTTACGGCAATGACTTTTTCACGCGGCAAACGATTATTTTCAATATAAGTTTTTGCGCCCGAAAAATTCTGTTTCGGCAACGCGTAGTTTCGCGGAACGGTGATCAATGAGATCGTAATCAGCAGTAAAGCCATCGCCACTCCGGCAGGTTCCGAGAAACTTTCCGAGCGCCGCGTTTTTACGAAACCTGAAAAAACTTTCGGCAGCTCGATTGTTCCGAAAATGACGATGAGCAACCCGAACCCCATCGCGAAGAAAAAGAATCGCGGAAAAAGATTGTGCCCGAGGGCGAGCATCAGCGAGCCTGCGAAAAATGGCGGCAGAATCATTAAAACCGCCGCCCGGCGATTTTTCTTAAATAAACTCCACCAGCCGAAAACGATGAACGCGCCGCCGATTAGAACAACCGCGATTCCGGCAAATCCGATACTTAAGTTCGCCAGCGTTTCCCTCAAAACCCATAACGGATTCGTCCATTCCGAATTTTTCGATTCTTCGTGAAGTCCGGAAACTAAAAATTCGGGCAGCGCGAGGGCGTAAAGCTGCAAGGTAACCGTCACGCTCAAAAGACAGGCGGCAAACGGTTTGATTCCGGACTTTCGTTCGATTGAAAATTGTTTTTGCGCGTCGCCGCTTAACTTTGGCAGAATCAACAAAGTCAAATGCACCAGAGCGTGCGAAGCGACGACAAAAGCCATCGTCATATGAACCCACATGCCTCCGACGACCGCTGCCGCATATCCCAACCACCAGAGCCACTTGTTTTTCCCGAGCGCCTCAAACCAAAGCCAGGTCGAAAGCAGCGTGAAAAACAAAAGCCCTGTATATCCCCGGGCGTTTTGCGAAAACCAAATGTGGTGATACGAAACCGTCATTAACGAGCAAGCCAAAATGGCAGCGCGGGTGCCCAGTAAATTCTTACCTAATAAGAACAACGCCCAAATACTGGCGACGCCAAACAAAACGGCGGGCAGCCGCAATGCCCAGGCGCTTTCGCCGAAAACGGCGGTCGTGAAATGGGCAAGAATCGAATAGAGCAAATGCTGATTCTGGCTTGGAAAGCTGGTCAGAATCTCGCCGATCGGCTGCCGGACAAAATCAAGCAGCGTGAAAACTTCGTCAACCCATAAATCCGAATTAAGATTCCATAACCGCAGCACCAGCGCAATAACGCACAAAACCAGCAATCCGATCCACGTTGAACGCGTCGTTTGCAAGTTTTTATTTTTCGCGCGAGCCGATCCCCGATTTGTAATTGCCGGTCTTTTCAGGAAAACACCGACCGCAATGAGCAAAATGCCGTGAAAAAATAACAGCGCTCTAAAAAGCGACGGACCAAAGCTTAAATCTTTCGCATTTTCGCCGAGGAGAAAGGCAGCGTAACCGGCATTTGGCACAATCAGTGCGAAAAACACGACGGCAAGCCCGCTGAGAAACAAAACTACGCGGATAAGATTTCTTGATCGAAGCATTTTATAAACCGAAAAAGGAGGGTTTAAGAATTAGAATTTCGGCGAAATAATCTGTTCGCCCGACCTTTTTGCGCCGATGTTCCACAATGCCCAGATCATCACCGCGCATAGTAAAAACAACGGAATTACCGAAGCGTTTTGAACAAAACCCATTCGTTCAAGCGTTGTCAGCCAGGGCAGACGAAACCCTTCGAGCGTAATATGCCTGATGGATTCAAAAACGCCCAATCCTTGTTCGACGTCGCGGTACATCACTAAAGACCATGACCAGTAAGTCGCAAAAATTCCGGCTAAAACAGCCCAGACACGCGGCAGTTTTAATAAAACATTGGCGGTCAGTAAAAAAACGAACGGGACGACCGGAACAATATGGCGCACGCCGGTATTAAACTGCATCCGTCCATATTGATTTGCCGCACAGAAAACGAAAAATGAAAGCGTAAATCCAACCGCGAAAATCAATTCGCGATTCTCCAGTAACCGGCTTTCTTTCCGCAGCCAAACGGGGACTAAAAAGGCGAGCAGCAAAATTGGCGCCGAAGTAAACAATCCGTAGCGAATTCCGAAAGCCGTTTCAAAAAGCAGATCGGCTTGCGGAAAAGCAAACCCGCGATAGCCGAGTTCGGTATAGTTGGCTGCCGGCATATAGCTTTGCGCCGGGAGCAGCGGATTGCCGAAACAAACCCATTGATACGCCATCAGCGCAACCGCACAAACGCCAACGCCGGCGGCAAACCTCATCAAATCCCGAATCGGTCGGTCTTTTGCGTCGAAAGAACGCCACCGCGCAAAGGCATAGCCGCTTAAAGCCAAAACCGCGACCAACCCGCTGTAATCAAGCACGACCGTCCAACCGGCGCATAATCCGGCAAGAAAATAAAATGGTTTTTTAGATTTACCGCGACTTCTCGGGCGCCACAGCAGCGCGAATGAGAAAAGCGCGAAACTGGCGAGCAGGGCGTTTTGATTAAGCTGCGCCGTGCGGTAAAAAATCGGCGTGGCAAAGGCAAAAAGTAATGCCAGAAAAACGGAAGATTTCACATTCCTTGTCAAATTCAACAAAATATAAAAAATTACGACGACGCTTAGGGCGGATACCGGCGACATTACGAAAGCCTGCATAATCGCCGCCGCAAGTCCGAATTTCACGTCGAATCCACGTTCCTGAGCCTGGCGGTAAAATTCCTGCGCCATCGGGTAAATCGTCTCGTAATTAGCCGCCTGCGGCGGATTTGCCGCACGGGATTTCAGTACTCGCTCAACGATTCGGTCAGTTACCGGTCGCATCACCAAATATGGAATCGCCCCCATCACGGACGCGCCGGGATTGTTGTTGATAAAAGTTCCGCGCCCTTCAAGAGCGAAAATATCCGGGTGAAGTCCGGCATACTCCGAAACATCGAAACTCAAACGATCAGCGAGACTCAAAGCCGGATAAATTTCGCGCACCGTATTGGTAGCAAAATGCAGCGTAAAAATAAGCCAACAGGTGATAAACAAACGCGCTCCGACACCGCGCGTCGAAAAGCGCCAGGCGGACGGCTGCGGTTGAAAATTAATGACCTCAGCTTTACCGTTGGATGATTTATTTTCGCGTCCGATTCTGGAAATTTCGGGCGCTGATGTCTTTAAAGCCATCGGTTCAACTATTTTAATTTCGTTCATCGACCTGCCTCGGGCAAACTTTCCATACAGCTTTTTTGCAGAGAATTTTCAGTAAAAAGCGTTCGTTGAGCGATCAGCCAAGCGCCCGCCAGGACGATAATTTCGGTCAGACAAAGTCCGGCTGCGGCGCCGCTGATGCCCCATTCGAAATATCCCAGCGGAAGTAAAATCGCCGCCAGAACTGCGCCGAGTGCCGCCGTCAGCATTTCCTTATTTTGATAACCGGCGGCGATCAAACCGAAACGATAATGCCCGCTGATTGCCGCGACCGCGCACACGCCTGCCAGCCATTGGAGGGCGCCGGCGGCGGCGGCAAAGTTTTGTCCGTAGGCGAGAGTTATGATAAACGGCGCAGATAATACCCAAACGATCATCACTAACAGACTTGCTGTTGTAACGATTCGCAAGGAACGGCTGATTAATTCTGAAAATTGTTTGTGTCCGTTTTGCCATTCGCGCGAAAGCGATGGCAGCAGATTTAAGTAATAAAGCCAGACGAAGGCGTGCAGGGCGATAAAAATCCGCATGGCGCTCGCGAAATAGCCGGTTTCCTCGGCGCTCGCGATTAACCCGACGATCAGCGTTGCTCCGTACATTTTGACGACCCAAAATATCTGGCTCAAACCGATCGGCAAACCTTCGCGCAATACTGCGGCGGAAAATACCGATCGGAAGTTTATCCGTGCCGTAAAACTGCGGCGATACATCCATAGGCTGAGAAATGCTGCCGCGCAAACCGCTGCAGTTTCGGCGACGGCGATAAATAAAATACTGTCAGCACTGCGCACGAGTAAAAAGACCGTAGCGGCAAAAATAGTGTAACGCCCGATGTTTGTCAGGGCGACCGGGTGCATCCGGTCGTGCCCCTGAAAAACCCAATTAAGGTGAAGTGGCAACGCGAGCAAACTTATCCCGAAAATTAAAAGCAGTTCGGTTATCACCCATTCGCGCACGAAGAATAAGGCAAATATCGCTAAAACGAGATAACTGATGCCAGCCAGAATAAAACGCGCGGTAACGATTTCTGCCACCAAACCGGCGGTTCGCGCCGGATTTTTCGCAATTTCACGCGTTCCGTAGGAGCTCAACCCCTGATCGACGATAAGTCCGGCGCAGATTATAACTGCCGCCGCCCACTCGACATAACCGAAATAAGTCGGTCCCAAAACTCTCGCGATATAGACGAAGGCGGCAAAAACGAGCAGCTTACTGAAAGCCTCAGCACTCACCAGAGAAAGATAATTTTTTAGCAATTTCAAAGACAAATTATTGTTTTACAAGATCTTCAGAATTGAATTCGGTGGAGTTGAGAATAGGTTTCGGTTCGTCAGCTGGAGATTGCGCGGCACGAAATAAGTAACCCATAAATTCTCCGACCGACCAGCCCGTAAGCAAAAAGATCGCGAACGGCAAGGCAGAGGTCACTTGCCGCACCGTTCGCTTTTGACGGAGCATGTGCCTGATGATCCGTTGAAGGAGAATGATCGGTAAAAAAATCGTTCCGGCAGCCAGCGCAAAACGTTGGGAAATGCTCAAACGGCATGAACGGGTTTCGGCAAAGATTCGTCCCCAGGCGATTCGCTCGAACCAAGCTTCCTTTAACGACATTTTCGGACGATGTTGAAAAACGGTTATTTTTTCATCCAACACGAGTTTCACTCCCCGGTCGCGTAAAGCCCAGTGAACGGTCGTTTCGTGATAGCAATTGCGCCACACTTCATAAATTTCCATCAAGACCGCTCGCTTGTAGGAAACATTAACGTCTGAAACGAATTCAGCATCGTGATTTGTCAGGGGTCGCCCATAGCGTCCGAAATCGCTGTAATACCAAGCCCAGTTAAGCGGTCGGTCAATTCCGTTTTCGATCGCGCCGCCGATGACCGCCGACGGGCTTTCGTGCGATGCCAGAATTTGGCGGCACCAATTCTGTGCGGGCAACGCGTGGTCTTCGGTCATCGCGACAATTCGTCCCCGGGAAACCCGTAGTCCGGCTGCCCGTCGCCGGTCATAAAGCCGATGTTCCCGGACGTAGGCGCTTCCTGAAAATGCCGGATCCGAATTTTCAATATAATGAAAGTTTACACACGGGAATTCCGGCGCAAGTTCGCCAACCTTTTTTGACCATTCATCATACGGAACAACGACTTCGACCTCCGCAAAATCAATTTGCGGCGTCAAAGCGGCGAGGCAGCAGCGAACGGCTTCTTTTCCGCTCACGACCGTAACTACGACAGTCAGTTGCAGTTGATTGTTCGGCATAAAGAATAAAAGCTCTTAAGTCTTTAAATCGAGTGGTTTTGACCTCAAGCGCAGGGTAGAAATTTGAAACTGATTTTTGAGACACACGAAGACTCCGGTGAATCAAATAATCATTCACAAAAACCCATGACGGGAAGCCGCACTTAGCGGACGCTATTACATTTCAAGACACTTTATCGGCTTGCCTAAAATATAGTTGCAAATGAACCATACGGGCATCGGAGAAAACGACTATTTTCTCTTAATCTTTTTGTCTGACTCCAACCCGGCGATTGCTTTTTAATTTGACGATCCGTATGTTACTTCGATCAAGAAATCTTGAATTCGGAGACCTTGGCAGAGTTGATTTGTTCAATCTTTAAGGGCGGCGCCGTTTTCGGAAATAAAACAACCTTGAAGGTTTGAGCGGCGACTTTCAAGTCGTTTTTCAGGCTTTTCGTTTTCAGATATTCGGCATATCCGTTTAGTTTATAAGGCTGAATGACTTCCAGATAAAATTTCTTTTTATCTTCAACACCGGCTAATAAATTTTCTTCGTTGCGGAATTGGAGCGTTACCGGATCTGTAATTCCGGGACGAGCGCGCAAAATTTCGTGCCACATCGGGTTTTTTAAATCAACCAGTTCGACAACTTCCGGACGCGGACCGATAAAAGACATATCGCCAATCAGAACATTATAAAGCTCGGGAAGTTCGTCGAACTTAGACTTTCGCAAGATTCTTCCGAATTGCGTAATTCGACCGTCGTTTGCCGCCGTGATCGGCAAGCCGTCAGTCGAAGCAACCATCGTGCGAAATTTATAAAGCGTAAAAACCTCTCCGCCGCGCCCCACTCTTTTTTGGCGAAAGAAAATTGTTCCCGGTGAGCTGATTCTGATGATCAGAGCACAAATCAAAAGCAGCGGAGACAGCAGGAATAGTACGCCGAATGCCAAAAAACAGGTCAGACAGCGCACGTAAAAGTCAGTTGGATAAAAATGTTGTTCTATGCGACCAGGGAAAGTCTTTTCTTCGAATTTGCCATACATAAATTTTCAAGTGATTTTATAACGTGATTGATTTCCCAGGCATTCATCGCCGGAAAGATCGGGAGGCTGATTAATTGTGACCAGAGGCGTGTGGCGTTAGGTAGATCTTCGTCACACCAGCCTAATTTTTCACAGTAAAAAGGATGCAGGTGCAGCGGTCGCCAGTGAACTGAACAGCCGACGCCGGATCGCTTTAATTCTTCGATAAAATCATTACGCGTCAACGAAAGTCTCGATAAATTAAGCCTTATCGGAAAAAGATGCCACGAATTTATACGATTCTCGTCCGTCGGAGGCAGCCCGATTTCTCCGAGCGACGCCAATTTCTCCAGATATGTTTGGGCGACGGCTTCACGCTGTCGCCGCATAGTTTCAGCGCGTTCGAGCTGGTGAATGCCGATTGCCGCAGCGATGTCGGTTAAATTGTATTTGTATCCCGGAGCGATTATCCGGTAATCCCAGTTCCCTTTATCCGTATAGCGTTTCCAGGCATCGCGCGATAAGCCGTGCAGCGACATTAAACGCATTCTTTCTGCCAGTATATCGTTGTCGGTAACAGCCATTCCGCCTTCGCCGGTCGTAATTGTTTTATTTGCGTAAAAGGAATAACAAGTCACATCAGCGGTTTTTTCGCCGCAGTATTGCCACTCACTCCGGGCGTTTTTACGCCATGCCGCGGGAAAAGCGTGTGCCGCATCTTCAACGATCCATAGACCGAACTCGGCAGCAAATCTTTTGATCTTGTCGGTATTCATCATAAAGCCGCCGACGTGCACCGGAATAATGCCGACGATTTCCACGTCAGGCGGGACAATATGCGCTAACTTCCCTGCCCGCACATCGGCGATCTTCTGGCGCGCATCAACCAAATCCATATTTCCGGTCAGCGAGTTGCAGTCAACCAGAATCGGTATCGCGTTCTTGTAAAGAATAATTTCAGCAGTTGCGGCAAAAGTCATCGTCGGTACGAGAACGGCTTGTCCGGGGCGCAAGCCGAGAACTTCAACAGCCAAATGCAACGCAGCCGTACAGGAATTGACCGCCACCGCGTTCTTACCGTTAACAGCCCGTGCGAAATTTTCCTCAAAGCGCTTGACCTTTGGTCCGGTCGTCAGCCAGCCTGAGCGTAAAGTGTCAATCACCTCGTTAATTTCTGCGTCATTTAGTTCGGGACGGAGAAAAGGAACGTTCACCTGCTCTTCAGTTTTGGGATTATATTTTTGAGTGAAAGACGTGTTTTCTAATGTCAAAGTCGAATTTCTTTTCAAAGGGGATTCCATATACACCTCTATAAATATCAGTCTTAACAGGCATATTGAGAGATTTCTATCTTCTGCTGATTAGCAAAAATAGTTTTTTATTTACCGGTATTGTCGTTTCGGTATTAGTAATAGCAAACCCCCGGTATGTCCTCAATCGTGCGGAAGGATTATTTTGCGTAGCCGTAAATAACTATTTTTTGGATACCGAATAAACCTTTTAGGTGATATTTACTAGTTAAACAGGTGAACGCAGGTACTATACTTTTGTGTTACAGGGATTCGGCTAAACTATTCATTGAAACCATCGGCAATAAATAAAATAACAATCAAAAATAATCTTTTTTGATGAAGCCGCATATTTCGTAAATTTTTACTATGTTAGGTATTCCGATATAGTTTAAAAATTTTCAGGCAAATCACTGCGTGGCGGTTAAAAAACTGAAGTTAAAACTTTCCACTCAAAAGCCGGCGCGTTGGACTATGGAGAAATCAAACGAAATACCGCTATGGTTCCAATAATTGAAATCGAGTCGAAATTAGTTCCTAAAAGCACAATTTCAATCAAAGTTGTGCAAGGCGGCTTGGACTTTTTAATGTTGACCGGAGCATTTGTGCTGGCTTATCTGCTGAGATTCGATTTTTCATTACCCGAAGAACAGCTGCAAATGCTGCTCGGGCATTTTTTATTTGTCGTGCCGTTCCAATTTTTTGTTTTGCGGTTGAGCGGCGTTCACAAATTTATCTGGCGGTATATCGGCATTTTGGAGACGAAGCGAATTCTGCGCGGATTAATTTTAGCGACTCTTCCCATTTTGTTTGTGCGAATAACGTTTGCCGGCTACGCTAATTTTATCGTCGTTCCTTTGAGTATCATAATCCTTGATTTTTTCCTGGCGGCGGTCGGAATTCTTGGAATTCGCCTCGTTCGCCGTGAAATTTACGAAAATATGAGGTTCGCAAAAAAATCGGCGGCGGTGGGAACGAACGAGATAAAATCGGTTTTACTCATCGGCGCGGGCAGAGCGGGCGTCAGAATACTTGCCGAACTGAAAAACGGTTATGACTTAAATTATGCAGTGAAAGGTTTTATCGATGACGATCCGCTTCGACAAGGACTTATTATCAGCGGGGTTAAAGTTATCGGAAAAACCGCGGATATTCCGCGAAAAGTGCGCGAACTGGGCATTGACCATGTCATTATTACAATCACTCAACTCGCCCGCAGCGATATGCAGCATATTATCGAAGTCTGTAAGTCAGCCTCGGTAAAGGTCAAAACTATCCCGCCGCTGTCCGATCTGCTGGAAGAGAAAGTCATCGTCAATCGTATCCGCGATGTCGAAGTCGAAGATCTACTCGGACGCTCGCCAATCGAACTCGACCGGCAAAGCATCAAGGTTTTTCTGGCGGGTAAGTCCGTTTTAATCACCGGTGCGGGCGGTTCGATCGGTTCCGAGCTCGTCCGTCAGCTTTTGCATTGCCGCACCCGAAAACTGATTCTCGTTGAGCGATCGGAATTCGCTTTATTCAATATCGAAAATGAAATCAAAGCGTTATCGCCGCAAAGCGAAATCATTTCAATTATCGGGGACATATGCGATCTGAACCGGATGACCGGGGTTTTCGAGCGATACCAACCTCAAGTCGTTTTTCATGCCGCCGCGCACAAGCACGTTCCGATGATGGAGATTAACGAGGTCGAAGCGTTAAAGAATAATATTTTGGGAACAAACACGATTGGTCTGTTGGCGGGGCAAAACTCGGTTGAAGCTTTTGTCCTGATCTCAACGGACAAAGCCGTTAACCCGACGAGCGTAATGGGCGCGTCCAAGCGTTTGGCGGAACTTGTTATTCAAGACTTGAATTCGCGATTTGCGACACGTTTCGTTGCCGTGCGGTTTGGAAACGTCATTAATTCAAACGGTTCGGTAATTCCGATTTTCCGCGAGCAAATTAAAAAGGGCGGACCTTTAACGGTGACGCATCCCGACATGCAGAGATTTTTTATGTCGATTCCCGAAGCATCGCAGTTGGTTTTGCAGGCGGGCGCGATTGGAAAAGGCGGCGAAATTTTTATTCTTGACATGGGAGAGCCCGTGAAAATTGTTGATTTAGCCCGTGAAACCATTCGCCTTTCGGGCTTAAAACTCGACGAGGACATTCAAATTGTTTACACCGGAATTCGTCCGGGCGAGAAGCTGTTCGAAGAGCTTCAAACCGATAAAGAAAAACTCACTAAAACTATTCATTCGAAAATTTTTATCGGTCAAATCGCACCGTATTCGAGCCATGAAGTTGCCCGGGCAATAAAAGAAATTGAAAATTTATGTATTTATGAAAACAGTTTGCAGATTCGACAATTTTTGACCGAATTGCTGCCGGAAGCCAATTTAACTGCCTGCAAGGAAAAAATAAGTTCTGATAACGGGCTCAGTGAGGAAGACCGGATATATCATTTGCAGGTTGCGGCGGCATGACTTTAATAGCAGTAAAACAAAAGTTCGAGAATGATTTTCAAACTTGGTGCGGCAACTTTCGGCTTTTATCTTTTACAAATAATTGCCAGGATGCCAGAAATTCTACTTGTCAAACGAACTAAATTTCCCGGGTTGCATTATTTATGATGAAGCAAACTAATGGACACGAATTTTGAGATAAATCAAACCATTGCACTGGGTAATCATTTACTTGAATCCTTGCCCCAGAATGATTTCAACCGCCTCAAACCATGGTTTGAGCGGGTTTACTTTGAACCCGGTCAAATTCTTTATGAACCGAATCAGCGGATCGATTACGTTTTTTTTCCGACAACATCCGTTATTTTAGTCCTCTACTTTATGGAAAGCGGTGCAACCGCTGCGGTCAGCGTCGTCGGAAATGACGGAATAGTCGGGATTGCACCGCTGATGGGCGCCGAAACTGTGCCGAACGAGGCTGTTGTCCAATGCCCGGGCGAAGCGCTCAGGATCAAATACTGGCAATTGCAGAGAGAGTTTAAGCGCGGCGGTATGCTGCAAGCTCTTTTTTTACGTTTTGCGATGGCTTTGCTCGATCAGACATCGCAAATTGCCGCTTGTAACCGGCTTCATTCAATCGAAAAACAATTTTGCCGGTGGCTGCTTCTGACGCACGACCGATTGGATTCGGATGTCATTTTAATAACGCATGATCTAATTTCTAAAATGCTCGGCGCAAGCCGCGAAACAGTTACATTAATCACCAAAAAGCTGAAGCAAAGAAAGCTGATCGAAAATGCCCGCGGAATTATCACGATAATAGACAGGCAAGGTTTAGAAGCCACGACTTGCGAATGCTACCAGCGTATCAGCACCGAATATAACCGGCTGCTCAGCAGAGGTATTTCCCGAACCTTCAAATAAACCCAAGCCGGTTCGTTTAAAATAAGTACTTTGTTTGTCGTGCAAAAACTGCTACAATTACTTGTCCCACTTCGAGAGCCTCAATCGAATATCACCTTCAATACAAAATAATTGCTGATTTAGAATGCTGACAGCTAATAATTCCGGCAATTTCAACTATTAAATTACTCAAACAATCAGGATTATTCAGCTTGACCGGTGGAATCACGGACTATTCCTGAAAAATGGTCTGAATAAGCCATCAAATTTGTCTATTTATTCGATGCGAAAATTAAATTTTTTCTAATATGTAAGAAATAACCTATTTGTGTTTTCATTAAAAAATCCCCGAACTAGCGTCAATTCAATAATTTAACTATATAAAAAAAAAAGCTCTTATTGTATAAAATCTCACATACTCTCGAGTTGCGTTTCGATAAAATATATATAGGTAGAGTTTTTAACAAATTCTATCTTCTTAGCAAAAAGCTAACCGTAAAATGCAAGCGCCAATCCCCTAGCTAACTACTTGCATAAATAAGTGAAACAAATTGAGAGGAATTTAAATTGAGTATTATTTTTTTTAAACAAGGGGTATCAATCCGTTTTTGGGCAAGTCTGTTGATTTTTGTTTTATCGACGACTGCCTTTTCGCAGACTTTAACCAGTCATTCAAACTTATTCTACGAAAACAACACACTGGAACTTTTCGGACCCGTTCTGATTCCCAGCGGGTTGGTCAGTTTCTGGAGTTTCGATGAAATATCTGGCAGTACAGTAAGCGATGGTTCGGGACAACAACATAACGGAACAATACTGGTAAATAGTCCCAGAGTTAGTGGCAAAAGCAATAATGCCCTGCAATTTAGCGGCAACCGTAATTTTGTAAAGCTTCAGCAAATGAATTTCGGTGATTCGGATTATTCCGTCGCGGCATGGGTAAAAACTACTGACACAAATGCTTATCTGCTCGGAAATGCCGATGGGTCGGATCTTCGAATTGTTGATGGTCGTGCCTTTTTCGGAATTTACACAGCGAATAACGGAATCTTTAATAATTTACAAAGCAACCGAATTATCAATGATAACCAGTGGCATCATATTGTCGGCGTTCGCAACCGGAACACGATGCAAATATATATTGATAATGTTGCGGACAACAGCAAGCAATTTAGCGGGACGGCAAATGTCGGGTATCAGTTAATCGCGGCTCGGCATTCCGGTCTAAACAAAGATTATTATAATGGCTTGCTCGACGAGATGTATGTCTTTAACCGGGCATTATCGGCGTCGGAAGTTACGACTCTATTTTCAATTGGAGGAACGCCTCCGGACACGACACCGCCGACGGTTGCGCTCACTGCGCCGACCAACGGCACGACGATTTCGGGAAATACCACAGTTACCGCAACCGCTTCGGACAATGTCGGGGTCGCGGCTGTGCAGTTTAAAGTTGACGGCATAAATCTGGGCACCGAAGACACTTCCAGCCCTTTTAGCGTGTCGTGGAGCTCGACACAGAATTCAAACGGAAATCACAATTTAACTGCGGTTGCCCGTGATGCAGCCGGCAATACCACTACGACAACAGCAATTTCTGTAACTGTCAGCAATGTCGCTACGCCGACGCCGACGCCGACACCGACCGCAACGCCGACACCGACAGGAACTCCGACGCCGACAGTGACGCCGACGCCAACTCCGACGGCTTGTACCGGAAGCAACTGTATTACAGTAAACAGTAGTCAATCGTTTCAGACAATGACCGGATGGGAAGCAGCCGATTTTACGGCTCACGAATATTCTGCTGCGTGGAATAATTACAAAAACACTTTGTTTGACCAGGCAGTGAACGATTTGGGCATCAATCGGATTCGCCTCGAAATTAAGAGCAGCGTCGAAAATCCGGTTGATTATTATGCTCAATGGCGAGCCGGACAGATTACTGAAAGCCAGTACAACGCTGTCCGGTATGAAATTGTTAATGACGATTCCAATTCGAACTCGATAAATTCCAACGGATTCAAATGGACACAGTTGGACAACAAGATCGATAATATCGTTCTTCCGCTGCGACAACGCCTGCAGGCGCGCGGCGAACAATTATATGTCAACGTCGATTATATTGATTTCGGCTCTTCCGCATTTGAACATAAGAATAATCCCGCCGAGTATGGCGAGTTTGTGTTGGCAACATACCAACATATGCAAAGTAAATATGGCTTTGTGCCGGATAGTTGGGAAGTTATTCTCGAACCTGATACGTCAACGGCAAACTGGTCGGCGACACAGGTCGCACAGGCGATCAAAGCCGCCGGTGACCGTTTAGTGGCAGCCGGTTTTGTCCCAAGATTCGTTGCACCTTCGACCATGAACGGGGCAAACGCTCCTATATTTTTCGATACCATTTTGCAAACAGCCGGCGCGCTGCAATATGTTGACGAAATTTCCTATCACCGATACTGTTGTGTTGACGCGGCAAAAGCTCAGCAAATCGCCGCTTTGGGAACACAATACGGTAAAAAAACGGCAATGCTCGAATGGATCGGCGCCGATTATAATACTCTCCACGAAGATTTAAAGTTTGGTAACAACTCTGCCTGGCAGCAGTTTACGCTGGCAACACTGTCGTCCTGGGGAACCGACACCGGCGACGCTTACTATCGGATAGATGACAGTAACGTTGCCAGTCCGACCGTCACTTTAGCCAGTCGCGCTAAGTTTTTGCGGCAGTATTTCAAATACATCCGCAAAGGAGCGGTGCGGCTCGGAGCAACCAGCGGCAGCAGCACGTTTGATCCGGTGGCGTTTCGCAACGCCGATGGTAAATTTGTGGTGGTTGTCAAAACGACCGCCGGCGGCACTTTCGCGGTTCAAGGGATTCCGTCCGGGACGTACGGCGTATTCTATACGACGAGCAGTGCTTACAATCAACAAGGAGCAACCCAGACCATTTCCAACGGGCAAGCAGTTTCTGCCACGATTCCGGCGGCTGGTGTCATTACGATCTATGCCCAAGGCACCACCCCGCCACCGACTCCAACCCCTACAATAACGCCGACACCGACGGCGACACCGACGGCAACGCCAACGGCAACACCGACTCCAATACCGACTCCAACAGTAACGCCGACACCAGTGCCTACTCCGACAGTAACACCGACTCCCGCCCCGACGCCGGGGGCAAATTCGTTATATACCGCCCCGAACGGTTCCCCGAACGGGAACGGCAGTATAACTAATCCCTGGGATTTACAGAGTGCTCTGAATCAGCCGTCATCGGTAACGCAGGGCAAAACCATCTATATGCGCGGCGGCTTGTATCGCGGAAAGTTTATCAGCAATCTGGTCGGGACTACCTTAAGAAGTTATCCCGGCGAATGGGCGAAAATCGATACGCATTACACGACGACCATCTCTTCGGCGATGCCCGCCGTCGCAAGTATGACGGCGACCAATGTAAGTTTTAACGGGAGCGTGCGGTTCACTCCGGGCAATACCGTTTACATTGACAATGAAATGGTGCAGATCAACGTCGTAAACACCGACGGCACTTACCGTGTGATTCGCGGTTGGGGCGCAACTGCTGCCGATGCTCACGCTACGGGAGCTCCGGTGCGTTTATACGGAACAGGGTTTGAAATTAACGGCAATAGTACTATCTACCGTGATTTTGAGCTTTATAATTCCAACCCGACTCGCAGTTTCATCGTTACCAGCGGCTCCGGCGGATTATTGCGGGACGGCGACGGAATCAGCGTCGTCGGCGATAATCTCAAGCTTATTAACCTGGTCGTTCACGATAATCTTGACGGATTATTCCTAACGGAAGGAGCTGATAACACCGAAGCTTACGGACTTATCGTCTATAACAACGGGCACGTCGCAAGCGATCGCCCACACGGTCACGGTTTGTATATCCAAAACAACACGGGACGAAAGAATATAACCGATGTTATTAGTTTCAATAATTTCGGTTTGGGGATGAAAGCTTACGGAGCGTATCTGGGACATTCCAACAGTGTCTATTTTGACGGCGTGACGAGCTTTAATAACGGCTCTCCCGGATATTATCCCGGAAACCCGACGCCCTACCCGAACGATACTAATCGCCGTTACGGCAATATGGAAATCGGCAGCGATGACTTTCCGTCGAATGATATATCGGTGACGAATTCGTACCTGTATCACCAGCCCGGAACCGTCGTCGAAATTCCCGGGCTCTGGCTTGGTCGGGCGCCGCAGGGCGGCAATACCAACGCGGTGGTCAAAGATAACTATATTGCCGAGCCGAGCGATAATTTGACACTTAACATGTGGAATTATGTGACGGTTACCGGCAATACATTTTACCAACATGAAAATTCGTTCGGTAAGGTGGCGTTCATTAAAGGCTCAACTACCGGTTATAACATGAACAATAATACGTATTTTGCTCCATCGGCAATATTGAATTGCCCGACCGAACAGAAACGTGCGCCGTTCTATATTGCCGGTATCTTCGGAAGCTGCGGCGGCGGCGGCGCACTTGATTATAATGAGTGGAAACAAGGAACCGGTTTCGATGCCAACAGTTCATTCAGCGCAACAAAACCGACGGGCAAGAAAATCTTTGTCCGGGCTAATCAATATGAGCCGGGCAGAGCAAACGTTACTATTTATAATTGGGATTTAAGCGATACCGTTTCGGTAAATCTGGCAAATGCCGGATTGTCGTCAGGTCAGCGATTTGAAGTCAGGAATGTTCAGGATTACTTTGGCATGCCGGTACTTTCAAATCAAACCTATACGGTCGGGATGAATGTCTCGCTGCCGATGACGGGTCTGAGCGTCGCCACTCCGATCGGACACTCTTATACTCCTCCCAGTACCTGTCCCCAATTTTGTGTCTTTGAAGTAGTTCCTTTGAATTAGTTTACCGACAAACGATTTAGACCGGACAAAAAAAGGCGCACCATTTTGAAAAAAATGGTGCGCCTTTTTTTATTGAAAAAACTAAATTTTCCGAGTACGGAGAGACGATTTCAACGTTTTATTGCAAGGTGAAATCGTCAAGCCACAGCCGTCCGAAAATTGGACATAAAGATTCTTTGCAATTATACCGCGCCAACCTGATTTCCAGCGCTTCCGCCTGACTGTCGGTTTCAATCGGGGCGGAATACTTTACCCATTCGCCGCTGTTCTCAGCCAATTTGATTTCTTTATACATCACGTCATTATCCTTTTGTTTCAGAATCAACTGCAAAACGGGCAGACTGCCGCTCGTGATTTTCTCAGTCCGAAAGGCGAACGAGAGATAGTAATAATGATTTTTTTCAACAACAATTGTTTGCCAAACAAGCGGCAGCGATGGGTCGTAGACTCCGTCGAAAACCAATCCCAAACTATGACTGCCGCTGAACAGAGTTTTATTGTCAACCCCGATTTTTACCGTTTCCGGCAAATTACCGTAGCGCCAGCCAAAGCCAAAATTCTTCTCGAGCTGTCCATTTTCAAAATCTCCGTCCAGGAGATTGTTTTCATTTTTATTTACCGGATTACAATTGCGCGTATAAATTCGGTAGGCATATAAAAATTGTCTTTTTTCCAATAATTTCACGATCAATTCGCTGCGTTTCAACGCGCTCAAATCTTCTTCCCGGCAGGCTATTGCGGGAATCGAAGCATAATCGGTTTTGGCTAACAACAATTCAGCCAGCTCTTCTTTTTCCGGCAAATCGAGCGGCATCAACAATTTAATTGTCTGCTCCGAATTTTCTCCGGTTTCTTCCTGCGCGAGCGTATAAACTTTTTTGAAATATCTGGGATTGCGATTAAACGCAGTATGCAGTTGCTGAAAGCCTTCAATCTTTTGGTAATTTCTGATCAGAAAATTTCCGTAATCATAATAAGGCTCGCCGTAAAACGGAGCTAATTCGAGAGCCTGCCGGAAAGCCGCTTCGGCAGCTTCGTTTTGACTTTGCAATTCGCGGGTTTTCCCGAGTTTCAGCCACAAAACATAATCCTTCGGTCGGTAATAAATTGCCTGCGCTAAATTTTTAGCGACCATCTCCAAGTTTCCCGTATTCTCGCCGATCCGAACTCCGGTTTCGTAAAAATCGGCATCAAAAGGCAATTTAAAGATATTATTTTGGACATCGGAATTTTCAGGATTTTTTCCGGCAAGCGAATTCTCAAGTCTCGACAACCCGAAGAATAAACATAAGAAACTCAAAATCAGCAAACAAACCGGATTAAAAGCTTTCCGGTTGATAAAATTATCTGTCGAAAAAAACGAAGAATCGCGTCTTGTTATATTTGGTTTATTCGTCTCTCTTTTATAAATTGAAATGCTTAAAAGTGCGGCTAGAAAAAGCCAATTGGCGATAAATTGCAAGCCGAAATCGAAAAAACTATGAACGGCAATCCCGACGATTGCGCCAACTGCCCCGAACCGTGCGGCGCACTCAAAACGAGTCGCCGGTTCGGAAAATCTTTTTTTCAGAATAGACAGTAAATTATACAAAAACCAGATGCCGCACAAAACACCGATCAATCCGCCGCTCGCGGCAAATTCAAGATAATCGTTATGCGATTGCTGCGGCACAACCTCACCGGAAATATCGATATATTGCGAAACGGCGTAACGAAAGCCGCCGAAACCGATGCCGAAAAAAGCATTATTTTCGATCATTAACAGGCTTGCCCGCCAAACGTCCGGGCGGCTGTAGGCGTCAGCCTGCGGCGTGCTTTCGAGATGCGCGGGAATTTCTTCAAATCGCTGGAGGACGCGGTCTTGTCCGATTAGTACAATTCCGGCGACCGCCAAAATCGTCAACGCAAAAACGCCTGCCAAAGTTCTTCCGGCTGAAAGAGTTTTAGAGCGGCGATTTTTATTGGAATATTTTGAATTTTCTTTGAAATAAACCGTGCCTGGCAAAAAAAGCGATACGACAATGACCAGAAAAGAGCTGATAATACCGCCGCGCGACGCCGTCAGGATTATCGCAATCCAGGTTAGAAGCGAAAAAAGGAGCAATAGCAGGCGCTTATTTCTCGCCAGATTACCGTGAGCGCATAAACCGATGTTCAAACCCAGATCCATGAGCATCAAAAAAGCAAAATGATTTTGATTGAGAAAAGTGCCAAAACCGACGCCGGGTTGAAGCTCGGGTAAAATAAACCATCCGAAGATGCCGGGAAATCCGGCTTGCAGCCCAAAACGGACGAGTCCCAGAACGGCAAAAAAATTGCCGGTGATTATTAATCCCCAAATTAAAAACCGAAAATTTGCGCGAAAATTTGCAAGCAGCAGCCTGATAAAAAGTGCCAGCGCGAAAAATTTTAAAGCGCTCCAAAAACTCGCCGTCGAATCGAAACTATAAGGCAAAACGGCAGAATATTTCAATTTTCCGCTCAGGTTTGAAAGCGTCAATGCGCCCTGAATAAAGGAATAAACCGCTATCGCCAAAATCGGCGCAAGCAGTTTTTTGATCTCACTTTCGACCGCCTGCTGATTCCGAAAAAGTAATTCAGCCGCGAGATTGAAAATAGTCGCCAGAATCACGGCTTCCACCCAGACTTCGGCTCCGCCGTAAGCGAGGATGGAAATAAAAATCAAACTGATGATGATCATTGGGAAGCGCGAAACCCGAGGTTTTCCGGCATTCGCGGGCAGCAGTTTATTTAGGTATTTTGTAATAACCAAGCTAATTTGTGGTTGGCGATTCGACATCAGGAGTCAATAATAAACCGGCTTTTAACGGCAAAAATTGAAAGCAGGTCAAATGGAAAATGACTTTGAACGGGATTACTCCGCCCAAATGTTTCCAATTCAGACCTGCTTTGATTCGTAGAAGTAAAATCTCGCTAATTCTGGAATTAACGAGACGTGATTATTTTAATTCGTCAGGCAAACCCATTTTTTTCTGATTCCGTTACGGTAGTTTTTCATTGGATTTATCTCCTTTTATTAATTTCTACACGCAAATTCATGCGTGTAGTTGGTCATTTTTTAGTTGGAAATGACAAACCGGTACGGATTTCATTTTTGATGAAATCAGGCAACATGGTTAGCGGTCGTTTTCACTTCGCGCCGGCGGTGCCATTTTCGGCGAAAAGCAAATAGTCCCCCGACAAATCCGACACCGTAAGAGAAGTGCAGAATTGCGAAGCTGAAAAAGACCAGCGGAAGTCCGGTAAATTTTATGCGTTTCGCGGCTTTGATCGTTGCCGCCACATCAGCCAGCAGGTAAAAGCTCAAAACCGCCGCGAGCGTCCATCCCGCGAACACTGTCAGCGCGCTGAAAACCGCGAGAAAAGCGATCGTCAAGACAAAACCGAACGGAACAAACTGGCGCAGGCTCATCTGTTTCGGGTGCAGCTGGAGCACACGCACTTTCCAAAATCCATATTGAAAATACTGTCGCCACAATGATTTAAGATTTCCCCGGCTGTAATATCTGGATTTAATATCGGGAGCGAGCAGAATTCTGCCGCCGGATTTTCGCAGCCGGTAATTAAACTCGTCATCCTGATTACGCACCAATTCTTCATTAAAAATCCCTATCCGGTCGAAAATCTCGCGTTTATAACCCGGAAAAGCGACCGTATCGACATACATTTCCCGATCGTTGATCGTGCGAAATGCACTGCCGCCGACCCCGAAACCGGAACTCATCGCGACCGCAATTGCCTGCGCCGCCAGCGTTTCGCCGATTGTTTCGATCGGACCGCCGACACCTTCCGCCTTGTTTTCCCGCAAATATCTCACGCAATTTGCGACATAATCCGGCGCGATTTCGCAATGCCCGTCAACACGAATAATGATTTCACCTTTCGCCGCAGCAATTGCGTGATTTAATCCGGTCGGCGCAATTTGTTCCGGATTGTCAACGATTTTTATCTTGACACCGAATTCCGCCTCTATTTTCCCGATAATAGTCCGCGTTGCGTCGGTCGAAAGCCCGTCAGCGACGATTATTTCCATTAAATCAGGCGGATAATCCTGCAAGAGAACGGCGCGCAGACTGCGCCCGATAAAATCAGCCTCATTGCGGACGGGCATTACGATCGAAACAAAGGGTAACTTCGGTTCGCTTTCGGCTTGCTGCATATTAATTTTAAAATTTGAAACCCGGAAAACTAAAATATATGGAGAGTTTTCGCGTACTCGTTTCTAACCGCGGGATTAAAGGTTCGTTTTTTTAACAGCGGTTTCCGCTTCCGCCCGGCATAGGTCCAGGATAATGCTCACATTTGCCGGAGCCGCGATATCGACATTAATCAGCGTCCAGGCGTTGAGCGCCGCCCGTTCCCGAAAGATCCGCAAATAATCGTCGCTTTTAATGTATTTTCCGGAAAACCAGCTTTCGACATTTAACTGCGAATTCTCGCGCCGGTATTCTTTGACGTAATCAAGCGATCGCAGAACCCTTTGTCGCCGGCTAGCGTTTTTAGTTCGCAAACTTCTTCTGATCAACAATTGGTCGAGACCAAAGCGGGTTCCCCAGAAAATGTCTTTGATCAGTTCCGGCGCGCGCGAATTCAAAAAAGGAATCTGCGCCGACGGGATTTGCGCTAAGCGATCAAATTCCGGCAATTTAATAATCGCATTCATCAGACGTTTCCTGATTTTTAATCTCGGATGAATCGAAGTGATAAGCCTCAAAAAACGCATCGAGAGCCCCGGACTGACCGGACGAAAGGCGGCACTGAGCCATGTTATTTGATTGCCGAGCAGAAAACGAATTCGATGAAACCAGATGAACAACTCATCATACATTGCCTCAAAAAGCGGTTCGTTATCGCGTACCCGCGCAAAACTCAGCTCCAAATCAGCCTCAATTTCTCTGACGATCTGCTCTTTTGTCAGGGACTCGAACAACTCGGCGGACAGATGCGGGAGCTTCGCCAAAAGCGCCGTCGTTATTTCATTTCTTTTGTTATCCCGCCACCGCCCGAAGGCAGCGTCGTTAGCCGGAGGAAATGACTCGGCAGCGCCCGCCAGACCACTCAGAAATGAATTTATCCGCGCCTTTCTGGTTGAAAAGGTCGTCATGTAACGACCGTCGATGCTTTCGCACAAATCGCCGAGCAGAAGCGGAACCTTGACGCCGTTTGATCTCGCCTTTTCGATAATTCCGAACCATTCAAAATAATTGCCGGATTCGGTTTCCTTAATCAGTATTTCGATCTGTCGGCGCGCCGGAAAATAATTGTCTTCGATCGGAAAACATTCATGAGATGCCCCAACCATTTCGGCACAACGCCGCGCGATTTGAGTTTCGTAATGATCTTCGCCGCCGTATGTCAGACAGGTCACCAAAGAACCGCTCTGCCGTACGCCGCCCAAAACCAATCGGCTGTCCCAACCGCCGCTCATCGCCACAGCAAACTGTTTGCCATCGCCCGTGACCGCCGTAATTTCGTCCTGCAAACAATCCCAAACCTTCCGCGCGGCTTTTCCAACCTCGATATCAATTAACTCGCCGCATAAAGAGTTATCATACTCGTGTTTTGTATCGGCACCTTTCGGCGTCCATTTCAAACGCTCGCCGGGAAGCAATCGGGAAACATTCTTGAGCAGTGTGCGTCTGCCGTAATTACAAAACGGCACGGTAATTCTCTGCAAAACACCGATCGCGTCGGTTTCACACAGCAGCGTGCGGCTCAAAACTATCAAGCTCGTGCCGCCCGCAAATCCCCTCTCGGTGTGCGTATAGTAAAGAGGCAGATGTCCGATCAGATCGTTACAGAGCGTAATCTCGCCTTTTCTTGAAGAATAGGCAGCCGCCGCGAAATTCCCTGTCCAATCGTCGCCGAGCGCCCATTTTTTTTCACTTATCTCGCCGAGAAATCGTTCGTTTTGCCCGCAGCGGCTTGTTTCGGCGGCGTCCGCAAAATTATTCTTACTAACGTCGCTGACCCAACCTGAAACGGCGCCGATCAGAGCTTCGGTTCGGCAAAATGCCTGCTCGTAATCTTCGGTCGCGACAAACAACCGGAAGGAATCGAGCGCGGATTCTTCAACACTTCCCCAGCAAAAGACCGCCGCCCGGCGCAATCTTTCGACCAGATCATTGTCTTCGCCGTAATAAAAACAGAATTTCGCCATTGATTAAAAACGAAAAACTAGAACGTAAATGAAAAGAAAACAGTTCTGTAGATTTTTATCTTTAGATTTTTAGAAGATTTGTTCGGCGTGTTGACTCTGAGAATTGATTTTTGAAACCATTACCCGCAGTTTACCGGCAAAAGTGCGTTCAATTTCGGTAACGATTTCGACACACACTTCGACATCGCCCATCCGTTCGCGAACCGCCGTCTTGATTTCTACTGCGTTCGCTTCGCACCAATCTTCTTCAGGAACAACTCTGATTCGAACCAAATCCAGAGTTTCCTGTACAATCTGCGCTTCTTTGATGGGCAGGTGAGCCCCGAAAATAATATCGAGCAGCGCCAGTTTGCGACCGTCCTTTGTAACAATTGTATCGTCGAGCCGTCCGAGAACTTTTTCGACCACCGGCAAACTGCGTCCGCACGGGCACTGATAACCGGGCGGCGCAAACTGTGCGCGATCCATTACTTCGTATCGCACCAACGGCATCGCTTCATTGAGCAATCCGGTGCAGACAAGTTTTCCCGGCGCGCCCTGTTTAACGGGCTGATCATCCTCGTCCAAAAGCTCGGCGATACCGGCTTCCGTCCAAAGATGAAGCTTACCGAATTCGCACTCGCTCATTCCGCAAACCATTTCACATAGTCCGTAGGTCTCGCGTACCGGACAATTAAAGGCGCGCTCTATTACCTCACGCTGAAAATCGTATAAAGGTTCGGCATTCGTCAGAACGACTTTCAGATTTAAACTCACATTATTTTCCAACGCCGCCAGCGCCAACCAGTAGAGAGACGAAGAATAGCCGTAAAGATACACGATTTTATAGCGGCGAATGGCATCCAGATAATGGCGCAAAAAATCCGGCTTGATGTGAAGGGCGGACATATAAAGCTGATTCAAACCGGAATTCCATACCCAGAAAGGCGGCATTTTCTGATCGAACGAAACGACCTGCTGCCCGCCGATAATCGCCCACCGGTCGTGCCGGGAAACTCCGTACCACCGTCGCCAGCGCGCCTCGGCAAGCGCATACCAGCTTTGCAGCGTCGCGCGGTCGCTCCAGAATTCGACGGGAGTGCCGGTTGTCCCGCTGGTATGTTCCAAAAACAGTCGATTCGGATTCATATCTTCGGCTAAAAATGCATCCTTATTACCGCGCAGCGAGTTTTTTTTCAAAACCGACCAATTTTCCAATGTTTTCCGGTCATCAGTATTTTTGCCGCTCCATTGCCGACGGTAGAAAGGAACTTTGACCGCGGCGCGTTCGAGAATATAGGCGAGTCTTTGATTCTGTAAATCTTCGAGTTTCTCGCGACTCCAGCGTTCACTTTCGAGCGCCGTTTCGACCAGCTTTTCCGTTCCGCCGCCGTAGCGTGACCAATTCAGGTAGTATCCGCGCAAACTGGCGACCACCGAACGCGCCGGAGATGGCAGCTGATGATAAAATTTAAGTAGTTTGTTGCCGCTCATTTTGATTTAACCGTTTTCAGAAAATATCTCCGCCAGAAATGTTTTATACTTTCAGTTTTTCAGTGGAAAGTTTGTTATCCATCAAAATAGCTTCGTTTTTTGATGAATTACGGCGCACCGCTTTTTCAAATAATTGCTGCCAGTCGGCTCGAACCTTTGTCCATGATGAATTTTCCGCCAAATTTCGCCCGTTTTGCGAAATTTTTCGCGTCAAATCAGGATTGTCGAGCAAACTTTTAACGGCTTTGACCATCGCTTTAACATCCCCATCCGGGACGAGCAAACCGTTTTTCCGGTGCTCAATTAAATACGGAAGACCGCCCACGGCAGTTGCGACGACTGGCAGCCCGAAAGCACAGGCTTCGACGACCGAAACGGGCATATTATCGATTCGGTTCGTGTTCAGGTAAATGTCTGCTGCGGCAAACTCTCGCGCTTTCGCATCAGCATCGAGAAAACCGGGGAATCGGACTGCCGGGACGAGTCCTTTTTTCGCAACCATTTCTTTGATTTTTTTTTCCAGACCTTTGTCCACACCTGCCATTGTCAAAGTCGCTTGCGGTACGCTTTGGCGCAGTTCGGCAAGCACTTCAATCGCCATTTCAGGGTGGTAAATCGAATGAAAACTCCGCATCCACACGAGATGCGGTCGAATTTCACTTCTTTCCCGGAAGGCATAGAGACCGAGCTCGATAACATTAGGAATGACGGTGATTTTATAGCCTAAATTACCAATTTTCCCGGCAAGAAACGGTGACGGAGCAACCAAAAAATCTGCCCGATCAAGCACCCGCCTGATCCACTTTGGATTTTCCTGAATAAATTCCGGCAGATTTCCGCCATGCAGGAACATGATCAACGGAAGCTTGAATCTCTTACATAACCAACCGGCGACGTCGGCAATAATGAAGCCCAAACCGCTATAAACTTCGAGAACCACCGCGTCAAATTTGCGATGATCTCTAACAAGAGTCATGACGATTTCCGCCAACCGCAAAGCGCGATTTATTTTCGATGAGACAGAGGTGATGCCGACTCCTTCGGCAGCCAGTAAATCCGAAACAACCTGTCCCTGGGTCGTGACATAACCGGGATTATGTCCAAGCATATTGCCGATAAAGCATACCCGCGCTGTTTCTAAATTCAGATTTAGACCGTTTGAATTCTTCATTGCAGTTTTTTTATCATCGCGCCGTTCCAGCTCTCGCTTTGATAAAACTTTTGCCAATTTTGTTTTTCATAAAATCTGACCGCTTTCTTATTATCCGGATGAACGGTTAAACAGATCTGCTCATAGCCGTATTTCAGAGCTTCTTTTTCAGCATCGAGCATTAACAATTGTCCGATTCCCAATTTTTGATATTTTTCCGAAACAGCAATAGAAAGTATTCCGTAATCCGGAATTCGGGGTTGTTCAGGACCAGCGCCTGAAATCGTTTGTTTTTTTGAGGAGCGCCGGAGTAATTTAATGCCCTCGCCCAAACGTTTTGTAAAAAGCGGATTAAAAAGCAGCCATGGATGAAAAAGCACTTCTTTTACCAGAAACTTTTTATTCTGCTGAATAAAACCCGATGTGCTGCCGTGGAAGATACCGCTGAAGGAAAAACCCGCACAATCATCGTCAAGAAACGCGCCGATCGCCCAAATTTTTTTGTGCGGACCGGTCAATTGCCATAAATAGTAGCGCCGGACGATTTGAGCGCCGAGCTTGGTCAAGGCGCTTTCAGGAAAAGAATTAATGTGTACGCGGACGACTTTCCCCAAATCCTCGGGCTGTAATTTCTTTAAAACAACTTCTTGTTTCATCACCGTTTTCTTTCTTTGAGTTTTCGTTTCACTGAATTAAAGCCTTTTCTTTTGATCGGAACATTTCTGATTGTCAGATAACTCAGACCTAAAATCAGCGAAGGCGCCGCAAGCCGCATACCGGCATTGAGCATAAACAAGCTGCTCCAGACAAACAAACCGGCGACCAGTGCTTTGCCCGCGATTGAAGTTTGGTTAATCAAGTTGGAGAAAAACATCAAAATCAAACAAGCGATGGCGGCAATTCCGAACATTCCGTGTTCCGATAAAAGCCGCGAGAATTCCGTATGACTGGCGGTAATTTCATTTAATAATTGTCCATACAGAAAAAAAGATTCGCCGACACCGACGCCGAAAAACGGATTTTGGGCAAAAATTTCGAGGTCTGCGGCGACAATCCCGCCGCGATTGGTCGGGTCGCTTTCCATAAAACGCAATCCCAGATTCCCGCCCGTAAAATCGTTGAGATACGGAAAAATAAGCACCAGAAAAAGAACCGTCACGCCGAGCAGCGGAAGCAGGCGTTTAAGACCTTCGCCGGAATTAAATATTTGAAACAAAAGGACGACAAAGACCGCGCCGAGCGCGTTATACATTCCGCCGCGTGAAAAGGTCATTACGCTTTGGGCGGTAAACAAAACGGTCAGTAAACCGAGATAAAGGTTTTCAGCGAAATTGTTCTTAAAGATTAAATACCCGGAAATACATAAAAACGCTCCCAAACCGAGCATTGCCGAAACCTGATTCGGACCGAAACCGCCGCTTGTCGCGTGATTTGATTCGGTATTGAATTTGATGACCGGCGCGGTCACGGTGTAAAAAAGCGTCGTCACGCCGACGCTCATGAGCGGAATAATGAGCGTATAAAAGTAGGTTTTGATTTGCTCCCAGTTGACATTTAAATATGAACAGAACCAACAGGTCACAAATAACAAAAACGGTCCCGACATATTAAAACTGAGCATGTCTCTGGCATCACTGAACTCATTATTACTAACCGACATAATGCATGACGGGATCAAACAAAGCAGGTAAAGAAGTGCCAGGGTCGGTATTTTCCAGCATCGCCGCCGGAACAGCGCGACCAGCATAATTGCCGACGACGCATATTTCCCCGATTCCCAAAAAATCGGCAAATGCGCCATTCGCCATAAAATCTCGCAGCCGACCAGATAAATAACAAAAGGCGCGATCCGTTCCAGTTTTTCTTCCGGGCGAATCGCACGGCGAAGACCGATAAAGAAAACAGCCAGCGGATGAATCAACGCCAGAGAGCTCGTATTATAAAGCAAAACTCCGAGCGGAATATGAGCGAGCGTCAATAAAAGCAGCAACTTGAATTTTTCTAACGGCTGGCGTAAAACAAACGGCGAGAAATTTTGTTTCCGGACTGATGCGCCCGCGACAGATGGCTGATAAATCATAAAATTCGGCTTACTAAAATGAAACTTTCATTAAATTAGTGTTTTTGAATCAATCTTTCGTAAATGCTGCTCAGATGGTTTTGCAGATAGTTGAGCGAATGATTTTGCGCGACGTACTTGTATCCCTCAGAACCCAAGCAAAATCGTAAATCCCTGTTCAAAATCAGCTCGGCGGTTGCGTTTTCCAATCCTTTTTCATCGCCGGGAGCGATTAAAAAACCCCGGCTTTCATCGAGAATCTCAGCCGTTCCGCCGACTTTTGTTGCCACGACCGGCAATCCGTGCGCCATTGCTTCGAGAATGACGTTCGGCGTTCCTTCACGGTCGGACGTGGAAATAAGGATGTCCGCTTGCCGGTAAATTTTGTTCATCTCGGGGCAAATGCCTAAAAAATTTAATTTATCGGGCAGCAGTCCGAGTTCGAGCGCCATAATTTCAAGTTCGCCTCTTAATTCGCCGTCGCCGGCAATCTGAAAGCGCAGCGGAAGTTTCGGAAAGCGCTCATTGAGAATCGCGGCGAGACGAACAAATCGTTCCGGTCTTTTATTTCTATCGAGGCGTCCGGCGAAAAGGATTTTCAGAGGTCGATCGGACAAATTGTCTGGGCGCACCGGAATTCCCTCATTTTCGACGACATTGCGCACAAATTCGATTTTTTGCGGCGAAACTCCGTGATTTAATAAGCGCTGCTGAGCGACTGCCGAATTGGCGATCAAAAAATGCGGCAGCGAAATTTGCCAGCGACCGAGAATTTTATGACTTCTGATTTCATAGGTTAAATCACTGCGAACAGCGCCGATACTCGGAATCTTTAAAATTTTCCCCGCTGCTCCCGCATAAATATTGGTATAAAAATGTGTGCTTTGAACAAGTTCGGCACGCATTTGCCGCAAACGGTCGATAATTTTCAAAAGCCGCAGCGCACGATTTTTAGATTCGCCGACCCATTCGACAGTCAAACCGAGGTCTCTGATCTCGTCTTCGTAAGATTCGCCTTTTGTCAGACATAAAATCCTGGTCGAAACGCCGATTTTCTGCAGCGCGCGCAGCATAAAAACAAGTTGTTTTTCCGCGCCGCCGCGTCCGAGGGTTCCGGCGATAAAACATACATTCATCTTGACTAATAAAAAACTTTTGCGGCTTTAAACCGATGAGAGCGAAGCGACCTGCCAGGACTTGCGCAGTGTTTCGCCGATGAAGTCGCGCCAGTTTTCGAGCGAATATTTTTGAGCGGCAGCAATCGCGTTTTCCGACATTTGCCGGTATTCTTCCGGGTCTGCGCAAATCGTTTTTACGGCGTCGGCTAAATGTTCGGCAGTCGGCTTGTCGAGGATAATTCCGCAGTCTTTGCCGATCAACTGCGGCAAAACCGAAACCCGCGTCGTAATCACCGGCAGACCGCAGGCGAGCGCTTCGAGAACGACCTTTGGAAAGCCTTCCGATTCGGTCGGATAACAAAAAACGTGCGCTTTTTTCATTAATTCGATCACTCGCTTCGGTTCGACCCGCCCGTGAAAAATCGTTTTGTTTTCAACCTTTAGAGCTTTTGCACGCATCTTTAATTCATCCAAAAAATCGCCGTCGCCGATAACTTCAAGCGTAACGCCGGGAAATTGTTCGGCGATTTGCGGTAAACTTTCGAGAACAATGTCCGTGCCTTTTCCCTTTTCCTGCCGGCACGCGATAATCAATTTTAACGGACAGTTTTCGGAGAGCCGGCGCGGGGCGGCGCTTGCAATTTCCTGCCTGCTCAGCGAGGTCGAAAAAATCCATTTGATATTTGCGTTTCTTGCCGACGGGGCGGCAGCATCTCCGCCCGTCGCGAGCATTACGTTGCGTCCGCCGGCGAATCGTTCCATCGACCATTTCCAAAACGCTTCGGCGGCGGTTCGTCTGACAAACCAGTTGCCGCAATATCGAACGAAAAGGGGTTTTCTGAGTAAAAGCCCGAAAAGCATTCCGATTGTCCCGACATCACCGGGAATCGGCGCGTGAACCGCATCGGCGTCTTTAATTTCACGCCAGATAATCCGCCCGTTTCTCAGCAGCCAGAACGGAAAATCCAGCTTTCGCCGGAAATCCTTGCCTTTTGGCATCGAAAGCGGACAAACGCTTAAACTGTTTCCGACCAGCGGCGAAACGCCTTTATCATTTCGCAGGCTTTCACAGGGAACGACGACCCGTGTTTCATCGAACAACTCGGAGATCGCTTTTATCTGGAAAGGAAAGCCGCCGTCGGTCTGATAAAAATCAGGCGCTTCGGGTGAATTCCAGCAAACTTTATGTGAAATGACCGCAAGCTTCATTGGTTCAACGGTTTTTTGATGTTAGTTTTTAGAACTTGCCGCGCCGCCTAAAACCGCAAAAACACCTTCGATTCGACCTACTATTTCCTGAAAATCAGCCGTCCTTCGGCGGCGGACGGCTGATGCCGCGATGCGCAAAAATTCAAAGGATTGGTAACGCCAAAACCGGAATTTTTGTGTCCATGAGAGCGGCTGCCCGATGTCTTGAAAAACGAAATAATAATTTACCACGCATTTATAACCGATTTTACGGCGATTTTCGCGTCCGTTCGGCGAGCTGAGCTCCTCGCACAGCGCATCGCCGCACTGCAGCAATTCCCATCGGCGTCCCGCGCGAAGTGAAAAATGAGCGTCTTCGAGTACGCCGTAATCGCGAAAAAATGAATGAAACCGCAAACCGTCGGTGAAAACTTCGCGCCGCCAGACAGCGCACGCCGTTGTCATAAAATCGACGCGGCGAACTCCCTTAAACGGAGGCTGCAGATAATTGTTGATCGGATAACCGCAATTATAATCGTAACGTCCGGGTTCGAAAGTAGTCAGCAATTTGAGGCGTTTATACCACTTCCAGCGTGCCGATGTTTCAAGCTCAAAATGCCCGTTGCGACGATATCCGACAATGCCGCCCGCTTTTTCGCCCCGGCGCGAGTTGAAAACATCAGCTATTTCCTTCAAAAACATTTCTTCGAGCCGCACGTCGTCATCGATCAGCGCGATAAAATCGCCGGTTGCCGATTCGATCCCGACATTTCTCTGTACCGCCGTGCCGCCCGTCTGCCGCATGTAGCGAACTTTGAACGGAAAATCATCGATTGAATTTTGAATTGTTTTTTCGGTTTCGAATTCTCCGGAAGGAGCGCCGTCCACGATTATCACTTCAAACGGCAGAAAAGCTTGTTTTGCGATATTATCGAGCAGACCGATAATTTCCACGGGACGCATAAAAGTCGGCGTGACCACCGAAATTTTCAGTTTTGGCGCAGTCATATCTTTTTGTTCGTGCTTTGCGCGACAATTTGCAGTAATGCCTGCGCCACACGGTTTGCCGATTTTCCGTCAAGCGTTTCGCCGAACATTTTTTTGATCAAGTTTTGCCGTTCTGTTTTTCGCCGCGCCGGTTTGCGTAAATTTTCGATGATTAATTGGCGCATCCGCCGAACGCTTGACGCGACTTCGACCGCGCCGCTTTCGACGAGCGGACGGTAATGATCAAATTCGTAATACTCGGCGTAATTTATTTTTCCGACCGGAACGCTCGCCGGATTATAACCGACGTTGATGACCGGTTTATCGAACATACAAAGCTCGAGAGAAACCGTGGAAGCGACATTGATTCCGAGCGCGCAGTGCCGTAAAGCGTTGATCAGCGCAAATGAATCCTCAAATTTCGGCGTCAGCCACGCTGTTTCCCAATCCGTTTTTTGAAACAAAATGTCGGGTCGCCGCATTTTTAATTTCTCGAAACGCCCGGTCAAATCTTTCGGATATACGCGGACAAGCAGCTGCGGCGGATTTTCACCGCCGACAGCAGACAGAATATCGGCGATTTCCTCGACCAATTCGGGTTCATTCGGCATATGATTCGCCATTCCGGTCGTATAAAGCACGAGCGGTCGCCGCAAATCCGCGCCGTTTGCGGCGTAAAATTCTTCACGAGTTTGGTAGTATTCGGGACGAAAATGAAAATCGAACTGCGGCGTTCCGGTCACGAATACGCGGTCAGGATGAATTTGACGATACATCTCAAGCAGCTGTTTTTTAAGTTGTTCATTCCAAACCAGATAATAATCGTAAGGCAGCATAATCCGCCCTTGCGAGGTCAGATTATCCCAACTAAAAATAAAGGTCGCCGTCGGGATATTAAGCCATTGCGCCGCCTGAACGGCTTGCGTGGCAACGCGGCTGTGAACATGTGAACCGTTAAAAACCAACGCCGGACGAAGTGTTTTTAGTAAATTCAGATACTCGTCCGTAGTTTTCAGAATGCGGCTCGAAGCGCGTTCGATTTTCGACAGAGCAAACAGTCCGGGACGATTCGCAACCGGACGGCTGATCGCTTTTTTAGCCGTCCGAACGAGTAAGCGTCGAATGCCCGCGGCTTGTGAATCGTGGCGGCGGACGCGCGACTGCGCCGCGGGCGACCATAACCAGCGATTATGCGCAGTTTCCAAGATCTCACGCTCAAATCTCACCAGCCAACGTTCCGGATATTCAATCAGCGGATAAATTTCGCCGTATTTTTCGGTCAACTGTTTATTTATCTCGTCATTAAGCGAAACCGAAATCGTCGAGACGGAAGCTTTTTCCGCAACCAAATCCAAAACGCCGCTGTGTACGAAATTGCGGATCACTTCGCCGCGCGGGATTACGACCGCAATTTTCTTGAGGTCGTAATCCGCTCGCGGCAACGGCGATGCGTCGTAGCCGTTCTGAGCTTTATCGATTGTACTGAAATACGAATTAAAATGATTGGCGGACATGGTTTTGTTATAAATTGAAGAAATAAGGGCAGCGTAAAAAATACCGGAAAATTATGTTTTCAAATCCGGGCGACAAATTCCCGCTTTGTTTCGGCACATGAATTATTTGCATTGTCCGGCGATTTGAGCTCGGTAAACTCGACAATTGCCTGCGCCATCCGCTCCGCGCATCTGCCGTCAATATATTCACAGACGTAGCGGACGATCTGTTTTCGCTGCGCACGGTGCAAAGACGAGTTTTGCAGGTAGCTTTTAACGGCAACGGTTAATTCGTCAAAATTTTTAATCAACCAAACACCGCCCGATTCGGCGACCGGTTTGAAATGGTTCCAACGATGATTGATATCGTAGATCAAAGCCTGATCGGTCTGTCCGGGCTGCGGGTCGAAATCGAGATTAATGATCGGTTTATCAAAAATTGCCGCGTCAATCGTCACGGTCGAAGAGAGATTGATGACCAGATCGGCGTGCCGGAAAGTGTTGATCCATTCGCGGATCTGCCGTTCGTCCTGCGATCGTTCGGCGACTTGCTTTCCGGCGTTATGCGTCTGCTGCAATTGAACTTGCGGAGCAAATTTATCGAACGCATTATGAAGCTGAGCATTATCGTGGATCGGATGCGGGCGGACGAGCATCTGGATTTTGCCGAATTCATTCTGCGCGATTTTTTTCGCCATCTCGAGCGCGCCGTAATGCTCTTTCAGAAAATTCGGCGAGCCGATCGCGTAAACTATCAGCGGAAGCTCGGGATCCAGATTTTGTTCAAGGCAAAATTCGGCGCGCGTCTGATGAAATCTTTTTTGAAAGAAAATATCGAACTGCGGTGCGCCGACGACATAAACCGGAAGATTACGGGTCGCGGGATAGAACTCATGAAGCTCTTTTTTTATTTGCTCCGACCAAACCAGATAACCGTCATATTTGAAAACCATCCGGTTTTTGGTCGTGATATTGTCCCACGAAGGAATATACGCGAGCGTCGGAATTCCGAGTTTTTTCGCAGCGGCGAAAATCGCGGGCTGCTCGAATTGAAATGCGCCCGTGACGACCAGCACTGACGGCTTCAGTTCGCGCAGCCGCTGTTCAGCTTCGTCAGAGCGCGGATAATTCAAAAGAACTTTTTCAAGATTGTCTTCAAGCCATTTTTCGCTCCGACACATTGCCAGAAAACGAGCCGGGAGCTTTAATGCGCGAACCGAAAAGCGATTATTGATGTTTTTGAGATGCTGTTTGACGCTCTCGCGACTCGGAATCCGATGGCGGTAATCCCAGACAAATTCATTCAAGCGCCGTAAATAGACATAAGGGAATGATTTAAACGGCAAAACGGGCGGAAAATTTTCGACTTTCGCGCCGCTTGTGTCCCAGACGGAAGAATTTTGATCATCACTGCGCGAAACCGCCCAGACAACGACCTCGCCGAATTTGTCGAGCGTTTTAATCAGGTTCGTATAAACGAAAACGCGGTCAACCAAAAGTGATGATGTCAGCAGTAAAATTTTCGGACGTTCCACTGTTTTTCTCGAAATACCTTTTTATTCGGAGGCTTTCAGCTTTACTTTGTAGAGCGTAAAGTCCGTATTTTTCATTTCTTCACGGCGTTCGTACCATTTATCGACGTTCGATAAATCAGTTTGCCTTTTATTTGAGACGATAATGTAGGAAAGAACCATTTTTGCAGAGTTTCGCGGATCGAAATTTGCCGCGTATTCGTTGTAATAACCGGCTTCTTCGGTAATTTCCCGGTCGGTCAAAGGACGGAAGGTAAAACTAAGACGATTGGAATAGCGTCCCCAACCGAAAAGCGCGATGATGGGCGAAAAATTGCCGGTTTTTATTTCCTCTTCCAGTTGTTTTGAACTGGTGTTTTGGTAATAAAGATATTGATAATATCGCTGCCTGGCTTCCCGGTTCGAAATTTCGTTGAAAACATTCTGGTGAAACGCCGTTAGGACGGGCTGCGGAATATTTGTCGGCAGATCATCGGCGAGCCAGATCGGGTAGGACAAAACCATTCCCTGCGCATCGCCTTTAATTCCGAGTCCTTTTAGATGCCGTGCAATGTCGAATCCCTGATCTCGCTCGATGTTTATTCCGTCATAAGTCCGGGTAGTAAAGTGACATTCAACCATTCCCCAGGCGACCGCCGCCAAACCGATGATCGCGACCGCCATACGCGTCTGGAAAACTTCGAACCGCAGAGTGTTTTTGAAAAACTGCCGGACCGCGAGAATGAATGCGAGAACCGCTAAATAGTTTGCCGTAAATAAATCGTAATGAACCGGCTGAAGCGACCTTCCGGTTATGATCTGATGATTATGAACAACTATCGGAACCAACGCCAAAGCGGCGGTAAAAAGGGTTAAATGCTCTTTCAGCTCGATTTTTTTCCAACGGATGCCGAGTCCGAGGATTACAAAAACCGCAATGCCGATAAAAATGGGCACGCGGGCAAAGTCCGGCGTATGCGTAAATTCAAGAAGCTGCACATTGTCGATGGTCGTTGAACGGTTCGAAAGCATTATTCCGTATGGAATCAGCCATAAAAGGCATCCCGCACCGAGCATCAAAAGGCTTTTTAACGCTTTCGTCCATTCTGCGGGACGAATAATTAACCAGAAGCCTGCCAGACAAGCCAACCAGGCGGCAAGTGTCGTCCACAGATAAAAATAGGAAAATAAACAAAAGCCGAATGAACCAAAGGCGAGCAAACCGTAAACCACGCGCCGCTTATTATTGCCCGTGTTTATCAAAAGCCAAATCCATCCGAAAAAGGCAAAAAAAACGGGAAGCGCAACCGACGGGATATATCGGCGAAAACCGGGAAAGAATGGTCCTGCCACGCGAAGTTTGAGCGCCCCGAGTATCGCGCCTTCGCCGCCCGCCATAGTACCGCAACAGAAAATAACGAGACATCCGACCATCGCATAAAGCGAATCGTCGGTGAGCATTCCGATCAGCCAGAATAAAACCAGCGTCGTAAAAAAAGCGGCTAAAACACCCAGAATCGTCAATGCCGCCGGTGCCGAAATACCGATCATTCGCGCCGGTCCGGCAACCGAGTAGGAAGCGGCAAATTGTACCGAAAACAAAGATTCCGACTGCGGCGTTTCAACAGTCTCTTCCAGTTTCGAATACGGGTCGTTTTTGCGTGGTTTTCCATCAATCAGGGATTGTAAATAAGCCGCGTATGCCGGTTCATCAACATCCGTAATGGCATAGTTTCCCTGCCAGTGCTGCCCGCGAAGATACATTAACCGGGCTTGGGGATAGAGCATGAAAACGGCGAGCACCGCCCCTGCGATAATGCCGTATATCCAACGGAGTTTCATAAAAAATAAAAAAACCAAATCCGTTCAGCGAGAAAGTTGCCACTCAAACAATCTCCAAAGCCGAACGCTGCTGTTTATTTAATTGCGGCGATGTTAAATTGGACGGAAATTTTATGAGTCGTTTCGATTCGGACGCCGGTGACGTAAACATACAGGTAAACATCAAACGCTCGGAGGTTCTCGCTTCGCCGCCTTTGTGGTAGCCGCGCGTATCGGCAAAAACAATCGTTCCCTTTTTGCCGGTCGCGGTAATCCAATCTTCCGGCGGGACAACGGCTGCCATTTGTTCATTGGTCGTACGCCGAATGTTTTTTTCGATAAAATATTCCGGCTCGGAACCGCGCAAGACGCCTTTGCGGTGTGTTTTCGGAGCGTAAGTAAAAGGACCTGTGCCCTCGTCAACATCTTTCAAATATAAAAAAACCTTTAATATATAATTGTCCTCGCGGTCGAAATGCCAGAGTTGGGACTCACGCGGCGCAGAGTCGGCGGGAAAGGTCAGCCAAACATTGTAATAACGAAGCTTAACCAACATTTTGAAATAATCGTTGGCAATATTCAGCAGGCTGTTTTGAAGAGCGAAGCGCGCAAAAATACTTTCCGGCTGGAATTCGATCTCGCTCCCGAGCAGCTCGACATTAAAGGTTTTTTCACCGATCTTATCGGTATCATTTACCAGAAGCTTCAATCGTTCGAGTTCGGTTTCACGTCCTAGCATTAACTTTTTGACCTTCATTTCAAGCTCGGCGAAAGCCGTTTCCATGTCCAAAAAGTCGAACACCGAAGCGATGGCGATTCCGTCGCGGTTAAGGTCGTCAACAATGCGGCGCGTAATTCCGTTCGAATCAGCTCTCGTTCCTATCCGGTAATTGAGCGAAGGGAAAAAGTTAAAACCGTATCGCCAAAAAAATTCTTTGCGGCGGCTTTCTCTGGCAAGATTCCTGATGATTTGTCGCATAAAAGATATTGATTTTCACTCGTCAGCTTTCGGCAAAACCATTCGCCGTTTTTTTGTTTTTCCGCGTTCAGGGAACTTTCGAGAATACGTAACGGTTTTCGCCGACGCCGTATTTAACCTCGGCAAAGGGGCGTTTTTTGTAAATCTGTTCGACCCGGTCAAAATCAGTACCGCGCTCCAAACGACGAATATCTCCGGCTCCGGCGGCGGTCAAAGCCGATTCGATCTGCACCGGTTCGAGCCTGACGTTGACCGGAACCATGACGTGATCGAGCATATAAAAAATGCGGTTGGCGGGAATACCGATCACGCGCAGTGCTTCTCTTGCAACTTTTTTATCGACGTCCTTTAAGATCACTCGAAGAATTTCGATCACATCCCAAAAAAGCCCGCCGGGATTTTCAATCAGATAAAGCCAACCGATTCCTTCGGTATTCAAAACACGAACCAATTCCGAAACGCCTTTCTGCCAGTCGGTCGTGTGGTGCAGCACGCCGTTTGAAAAGACAATATCGAACGAATTGTCGGCAAAAGGCAGAAACAAAACATTGCCTTCCTGAAAAAATACATTGTCGATTCCGGCGCCTTCGACGCGGCGGCGGGCATCCGCAATGCCGGTTGCCGAAACATCGTAACCGATCACTTTTTTAGCTCCCAGTAATCGCCATGCCGCCGAATAACGACCTCCTCCGCAGCCGACATCGAGAACTGTTTTTCCTTCGATCGCAGAAACCGGAATCGAATTGCGCTCGAGTCTTTCCCGCAGTAATTTGACCGGCTCTTCCCAGTATGAACTGTCGGAAAATTGTTTAAAAAGCTGTCCGTAATGTTCGCCGGTGATTTCCTCAACCGATTCGTTTGCAGAATTGTTGAAAATGTTTTCGGGATTACTCATGACGAGCGGAAAATTACAGTCCGAGCCTGAGCTGAGAAACCCGGTCATCCGATTTAACGCATCGTTAATGGCTGCCGTCGGCTCATCCGTCGAATCAAAAACTTTTTCCATCGCGGCAAATAAATAAGGAACGCACCATGCTCTTAACATTGATGCCAGATGTCCTTCGTCGAGTTTTCGGGATGCGATGACCAAATTGCGTCCGCTTTCGGCAATCTGTCCTTCGCGCAGGCAAGGCGCCCATTCAAAATCGTTTTCCGTTAAATTGTGCATAGTTAACACCTCTTTTTGTTTTTCGTGTTGTCATTTGTAGATGATTGGAGATTTTTTGGTCAAACCCGGGCAATAACTTTGCCGTTTGCCGAAGCGGTCGGGTTGTAAAGGCATTCCATTTTCCATTCGACATCCGGGTTTAAGGCAGCTTTTCCGGTGCCTTCAAGCTCGCCGCGAACTTCCAGCATCATTCTTTCCGAGCGCAGATTACCCGACCAATTGGTGGCTGGCGCGATGAATTTGAAATAAACCGAATAAATGCCGGGCGAGAGCCAGAGCGCGGGCAATGACACCGTCAATTTGTAATTTCCGTCGACTTTCTCTAAGCCTAATTCCGTACTTTTTATTCGTTTGTGGACGAGAGTTTGCCCGGCGACATTTTCGATAATGAAATAAATTGCGGGATTAGAGATATTCCTGGCGCTCAATCGTAAATGGACTTCGAACTCGCTTCCCGTTTTGACGGCGGCGCTCGAATTATCATTATTAATAGCGATCGAATTAATCTGCAGCGGCGTGTTGGGCGAGCTTTCGGTCTCTTCAAAATCGGCTTCCGAATTATGATTGTAATAAGCTTCGACGCATTGCGCTGCCGGTCCGTCAAAGGCAAGCCGCCCTTTTTCGACAAGTATCGAGCGGTGGCATAATTCCAAAATCGCGCTCATATTATGACTAACGAACAAAACAGTGCGTCCCTGCCGGGCGACATCGCCCATTTTCCCCAGACATTTTCGCTGAAAGGCAATATCGCCGACGGCTAAAACTTCGTCGATCAACAATATCTCCGGCTGCAGGTGCGCGGAAACCGCGAAGGCGAGCCGCATCAGCATTCCGCTCGAATAGTGTTTAACCGGCGTGTCGACAAAATTCTCGACCTCTGCAAAAGCGACGATTTCATCGAATTGACGCATAATTTCAGCCCTTTTCATGCCTAAAATCGCGCCGCTCAGATAGATATTTTCTTTGCCCGTGAGCTCATAATGAAAACCCGTCCCGACTTCCAGAAGCGACCCGACGCGTCCGTATATATCGACACTGCCGGTAGAAGGCTCGGTAATTCGGGACAAAATCTTTAAAAGTGTAGATTTGCCGGCACCATTGCGCCCGATGACGCCGACCACTTCGCCCGCTTTGATTTCAAACGAAATGTCGCGCAAAGCCCAAAAATCCGACGGTTGATGATTATTTTCGCTTACGCTCGAAGACGAGTTCCCGGTGTTTCTGCCTTTTCCGAAATTTCTGCCGATCAAATCACGCAGTGTTCGGTAGCCGGCTTGTTTTTCACCAAGTTGGTATTTCTTGCCCAGACAATCAACTGTGATAGCCGTTTCGTGATGCAATAGCGTGTCCTCCCAATTTCGTTCCGGTAGTATGCGCCGCGATCAGGCTCAGACTAATCCATTGCCAGACGTAGAAACTATTGTCGCTCCCGCCGCCGCAGTAGTTCTTCCATTCCTGTCGGACTGCTTTTTCGTCCAGCCATGAGCCGCCGAAATTATCTAATGCCGTATCGATGGATTCGTTCGCCCACTCGCGCAGCTCGCCGCGCAGCCATTCCCTTTGCGGTGTTTGCAGCGGTCGTTTCGGAGCTTCGACAATATTTGCCGGAATAATTTTTTTGACTATTTCGCGCAGCAGTTTTTTGTGAACGCCGTTGGCGATTTTTCTTGGCGCGGGTTGTCGAAAAGCTAATTCGAACAAGCGATGATCTAAGAAAGGCTCGCGCAGTTCGGTCGCCATACGCATCGAAATGCGGTCGTTATAACGCAGCGCGCGTGGGATTTTTGTGCAAAAAGTATCGCGGTACTGCATATTTCGCAGGCGGTCAGGGAAAAAGTTCGGAAAATCCGAGGTTTCCGCCAAAGCACGAAATTCGGGCACCAGGCAACCGGCTCTGACCGGCTTGTCAATAACGCCTTGCACTAAATTGGTTTGTGCGACGTCGTCTGCATAATAGTCGTAACCTGCCCACTGTTCGTCAAGCCCGTTGCCGTCGAGCAGAACAATCGTGCCGTTTTTTCGGGCGCATTCGAAAAGTTTGGCGTAGGCGAGGGTTGGAATGCCCCCGAAAGGTTCGTCCTGAAAGATTTGAATCTCGGTCGTTAAGGTCGGAACATCTTTTGCTTCAAGTTCAGAAATCATCAGCGGATGCCGCGTTTTTTCGAGCATCTGCTGAACCCAGGGCAATTCGTCATAACGATTGTCGCCGGTCGTAAAAGTGTAAGCCATGACCGCGCTTTGGTCCTTTTTCAAGGCGTGCACCAAACCTAAAAGCGTCGATGAATCAACGCCGCCGCTCAAGTTTATGCCGACCGGAACATCGGCGCGAAAACGCAGCCGAACGCTGTCTTTTAAAAGTTCAAGATATTCTTCGCCGACCGCCGAATCGGAACGGTTATCAAATTCATCGCCGATTTTTTCAGGCAGGTCATACCATTTTTTTAAAGCTGTGTGCCCGTTCTTCCAGGTCAGGAAATGTCCGGCAGGCAGTTTGAAAATGTTTTTCCAAAACGTCGCGGGCGAATGGTCAATAAGCCCGTGCGTCAAAAACGTTGCCCAGGTTTGCGGGTTTATTTCACGCTCGATCCCCGCCCCGTGAATAGCCTTGATTTCACTTGCCAGAAACAATGTTCCGTCCGCTTTTTCGTGGTAATATAACGGTTTAACGCCAAATCGGTCACGGGCGGCAAAAGCGGTCTTGGTTTGCTGATCCCAAATAATGAAGGCAAACATGCCGATTAAACGATCAAGTGAACCCGCACCCCACCTTTGAAAAGCAGCGAGTAAAACTTCGGTATCGGTCTGCGTTTGAAATCTGTAATCATTTTCGAGTTCACGTTTTAATTCCAGATAATTATATATCTCGCCGTTGAGAACAATTTGCCAGCGACCATCGGCGGTTTGTATGGGCTGTCTGCCGGCAGATGATAAATCAATGATACTCAACCGGTTATGGGCAAGTCCGGCGCGCTTTTGCGGATCAATATAAAATCCTTCATCATCAAAGCCGCGATGATGCTGCTCCTGGTGCATCAACTTTAACTGGTCACTATGCCAACTGCTGCCCAAAATCCCAACAACTCCGCACATTTGATAAGCTCCTCGATTAAAATTTTTCCCTGTTCTTGCGGGCAAAGGCAAGTAAATGATGCGTGTGCGTGGCGCGTGATTTTATCTTTTCGCCCGCCGATTGAAATGAATTAACGACATTGCCGAAAATACTGCCGGCGGTTTGCAGCGGATGATACGCTGACCACGGCTTAAGCCCCATTTTCCGGCACCGTCCGCCCGCAACGGCATATTCGACCGAAACTTCCTCGAAATATTTTTCGAGCAGTTCCGACAATTGATTTTTGCGGTAATGACGTTTGTGATCCGGATTTTTGTTTTCGACCCAATCACCGTTCGGCGTGGTCATCAGAAAAATTCCGCCCGGCTTTAACACACGGGCGATTTCACGAACGAATAGTTCGTCTTCTTCGACATGCTCGAGAACCTCGACCGAAACTGCAATATCAAATTGACTGTCAGCTAAATTAGACCGCGTCATATCACCGAGCACAACCGTCTCGATATTGCTCCGGCGTTTTTTGATCTGTTCGAAAACGATTTCGTTAATACCGAGATTCAATGCTTGCTGGATTTCCGTCTGACGCGGTAGATCAATCACGGTGATTCGCGCCGGAAGACCGATCGTGTAAGGCGATTTGCGCCCGCCGACATCCAAAATCTGCGGATCGCCGGCGGAAGATTTTTCAATCAGTTCGCGCAGACGCGACCGTACCTGTTTATAAAGCGTTGGTAAAAAAGGCTCGGCGAGTAATCTGCCGGTTTCGTAAATTTTCATCTCATTTGCGGTGGTCTAAGCAGCGCTGAAGCGATACGCGGCGGTATCGCGGGCGGCACGCTTCAATTGTTTTTTGAAATTAATTTTCGGTTCAATAAAAACGTTTTTTCGCGCGGAATAAAAAGCCAGTTTTTGTAACGCCAATCGGCGCGCCGCACTTCGGTTTTCAATTCCAACCCTTGATTTTCGTTGATGTAATAAAAGCCGTAATCATTTGGCAAAGCAGTTTTCGCCGCAGCGCCGATTCGGTCGTTCAGGATTTCGCAGAGGATAATCGGGCGATGTTCCGCAAGTAGATTCGCCGCGCCGCGCAAGACTTCGGCGGCGGCATCTTCGACATCAATTTTCAGCAAATACGGGATCCGACGCGCATCCTGCACCCAGCTGTCAAGCGTGCGTGCCTGAACTTCGATCGAGCTTTCGACTGAATTTTCCCGAACGATGCTGCTGATCTGTTGATTGCAGTAAAAATAAACCGTTTCGTTTTTATCGGAAATTGCGTTTTCCACGATTTCAAAGAGTTCGCGCTGACCGCACAGGCGGAGAATTTCCAACGAATCCGGATTCGGCTCAAAGGCAAAAATCTCGCAGGACTCGTTAACATTCCGCGCCGCGACCGAAAATTCGCCGTGAAACGCGCCGATGTCTAAAACGACGGCATTTGCCGGAACCCCGGCGGCGAGTGATTGCCAGACACGCAGGGACATTTTTTCGTGTCGCCCGAAATATCTCAGATAGAGCGCGCCGGGCAGAGCTTTGCGTAAATAGTTGCGCATTTTCGGCGATAATGGATGTGTTTGATAAGACATTTACGCTGTTTTCAGTGGGTTAAGCTTGAAATTTTGATTGCCGCCGCAGCTTTGTCGGACGATTGAGATAAACGATAGATCCTTTTTTCGACCGCTTCCCAATCGGCTTCGGTATCGATATTCGCACTGAACTGCGGGTCGATTTCGTAGCCTAAAATACGTTCGCCGTATAAACTTCCGCTATTCACGATCGTGTCGCGGCGCGTCACGTAAACCGAGCCGTCGCGGTGAAATGCGGGCGGTAAATCCTGGCGACGCGCAATCGGATTGGTGTCGCCCGTAACCAGCGAAAGGCGATTGCTGTCGCCGTTCCCCGACATCCAGAAAACCCAGTGCGGATTATATTCGTGCGGCACCGGCAGCACGCTGACAACCGAGTCGGCATTCGACGTGAATAACAAATTGACGCAGGCATCGACATCGACGGCGCGGCGCAGCGGATTCGTCGGCTGAAGCAAACACACTGCGTCGTAAAACTCGCCTTTCGCTTCCAAAGTCAGGACGGCGTGCCGCACTACCGGAAGACTCGGCGTCGCATCGAGCGCTAATTCTGCCGGACGCAGAAAAGGCACGTCGAGCCCGACTTTTACCCCGATTTCAGCGATCTCTTCGTCCTCGGTGCTTAAAATGACGCGGGATAAAAACGCCGTCTGCCGGGCGCTTTCTGCGGCGTAGGCAAGCAGCGGTTTGCCGCACAATGGGCGGATGTTTTTTCGCGGGACGCCTTTCGAACCGCCTCGTGCCGTTATCAAACCTAAAACTTTCACAAACTTGTACCGGTTGGAAATTGCGCGCGTTCTACCGAAATAATTTCTCTGCTTTTCGGTAGTTTATTAATATTGCTTTTCGCGGCTCATTCCCGTGAAATTCCCCGCGCCGGTGGAAGCCCATATTATTTGTGATCAACAAAGTATTCGGTGCGACGCAAAATTGTGTTTCTTCTATTTTCAATCTCCGGCGATAAGACGGTTTGATGATATTTCTGACCTGTTCCGCCCGCCGTTCGAGCAAGTGTTCCGGGATTGGCATTCCCCGCTTGAGCTTTGCTTCCCGGACGCTTAATTCGTATTCATGGACAAGCCGCGCCAGAGTCAGTTTGTGCGAGCCTTTGGCATAGATGAAAGCGCCGTTCCGATTGTCCGTCCGCGTCAGGTAAAAAAACATTTTCACGGTCGGGACGTGTAAATCGGCGTGGAGGATGTTTTCGATATCATTGTCAATCCCGCTATTGTGCAAATTTTGATAGGTATCCAACAGAACATCGGGCTTAGAGGTGATCGCCCGCCGCACGACCGCCGCCGCGATCCGGTTCAAAAACTCGTTTTCCTGAAAATTTTTTCTGATTGACGAAAGCTCTTTCGGTGCCCCGCTGAGCGCTAATTGTAACCGGTAAAGTTTGGCATTCTCAACGTTTTTGTAGGGCGTCAGCGAGGTGCCTTCGGTGACCCGCTCGAACTCCGTGAGAACCTTTTTGAATTCTTCATCCGGCAAAAAATTTTCGATCGCCAGAACTCCGTCACGCTGCAGGATTTCCAAATATTCTTCGATGTCCGGGCTCAAAAATCTCTTGCGTAATTTGTGCGTGATCTGCTTGCCGAGAATTCTGCCGATCTGCAAACCCAAACGGTTTTCGATAATCGAGCCGATATGATACGGCGGTGAATTTAAACCTAAACTTCTGACAAGCGGCAAGCGGCGCAGGATTTTTTGTCGAAGAGCCTCTTTGGCGGTTTCGATTTTTAAGGGTTCAGCGACCAGATCCATTTTAATCTTTTAATAAGCCAGCCTTTTTTCGATTTCGAGCGGCGCTTGCGCGAGCAGCTGCGAGATTCTTTCGCCCGCTTTCCCGTCACCGTAAACTTTGTTTGAATCGTAACGCCCATGTCTGATCTGAAATTCGGTTGCCGACCTGATCTGTTCAATTTCGTAATCCACATCGATCACGTTTCGACCGCGTTCGCGTCCTGATTGCCGCGTTCCGATGTTGACGACCGGCACGCCGAGGTAAGAACATTCGCGGATACCGACGCTCGAATTGCCGATCAAACATTTACTGTTGTAGAGCAGTCTGAGGAAATCGGTCGGATTCATATTCTTGAAAAAGTGCATATTCGTCGGCTTTACCGACTCGCGGAAACTGCGAATACCGTTCGATGTTCCATCCGCTCCAGCATCGACATTCGACCAAAACCAGAGCGTCGGCATCCCGATGTCATGGATCGCTTCGAGCGTCTGCATCACTTGTTCGCGAGCCAGCCGATACTCGGTTGTGACCGGATGCTGCATGACGACCAGATAACCGTTCAAGAGGCGTTCCAGATCACCGACGCCGCCGTATTTTTCAAATGGATTAAAATCGAGTTTTGGATTCGGCAAGACCTCTGCCGCAAGATCGATCGAGGGACAGCCGGTAATAAAAATTTTATGTTTGTCTTCGCCCATTTTTTCGACGCGGCGGGCAGCACAACGGGTTGAAACTAGGTGCAAATCGGCGAGTTTGGTGACGGCGTGGCGTACCTTTTCGTCAATCGAACCCGTCACTTCTCCGCCTTGGATATGGGCGACGGGAATATTCATATACGAAGCGGCGATCGCCGTCGCCAATGTTTCGTAACGATCGGCAATCGTCACCACGACATCCGGTTTCAGATTGTCGAAAACAGTCGCCAGTTCGAGCAGTCCGATGCCGGTGGTTTTTGCCATCGAAGTCGGATTTTCTCCTTCTAAAACCATATAAACCCGCGCCGCGATGCGAAAGCCGTCGTCTTCGATATAATTAACGGCGGTCCCGTAACGGTCGAGCAAAGCCGAAGCAGCGATAACCAATTGCAGTTCCAATTCGGGATTATCGCTGATCGCTTTGAGAGCGGTTTTGATGCGGCTGTAACTTGGTCGCGCCGTAATGACAACGCAGACTTTTCTAATCATATTGCTTAACTTTGTTGGCGTTAGGATTTATGTGAAAGTAATTTAATCGAATATCTCAAAGTTCCGAAAGTGATTTTGGTTTCACTTAAAATTCAATGTCTTCGAGTTTTACAAGTTCGTCGGGCTGTAGATTGCGCCGGAGCGGGTGCCCGATAAGCTGCGGCATTTGATCAGGCGCGATGCCGTTTCCGGGTTTTTTCAACTGTAAATGCTCTTCGGACAGAATTGTCCCGGCGGGCAGAAATTTCCCCGCGTAAATACTTTTCGTAAAAATCCGCCGGAGCGGCTCAAGCTCGGCAGACATTTCTTCTTTATCAACCGGATTATTTATCATCGCTTCGATTTGCCGTACGCCATCAACCAACTCGCGCAGTTCACTGGTCGTGACCGATGCCGGAACATCCGGTCCGAACATTTCACGGCTCAGGCAAACGTGAATTTCCAGCACTTCGGCGCCGAGCGCGGCGGCGGCGAGTCCTGCAAAAATTTTTCCCGAATGGTCGGAAAGACCGACTGCGCAATGATAGCGAGATTTTAGCGCGTCTAACATATTGAGTCCGATTTTTTCCGGCGGACACGGGTATTCGGAAGTGCATTGTAAGATCGCCAGCGGATTTTGAGCCGCTTTTATTCTGGCGACGGATTTATCCAATTCCTTTTGAGCGCTCATCCCCGAAGATAAAATGATCGGCTTTTCAGTCATTATGATTCGGTCGAGAAGCGGCAAATTTCCGACTTCGCCCGAAGCGATTTTCCAGACCGGCATTCCAATTTCATCCAACATCTCAAAAGCTTCGAATGAAAACGGGGAGCTCAAAAACAACAATCCGCGTTCATCCGCGTGTTCCTTGAGCCCGCGCCATTGCGCTTTGGAAAACTCCATCCGCTGCCAGTATTCGTAGCGCGTTGCGTCCTGCCGGCTGAATTTGATCCGCCACGGTTCATCCGGCGTACTTTCAGCGGCGGCGATATGCGTCTGAAATTTCACGGCATCCGCGCCGGCATTAGCGATTGCGTCAATAAAAGCGTGCGCCTGTCCGAGACTTCCGTCGTGCGATTGAGCGACCTCGCCGATGATCAAACACCGGTCTTCGGATTTGGCGGCAAAATTTTGCAAACAAATTTGTCGGAAATTATCGCTCATCGTTAAATGATATCGGCGAAAGTTTTCTCCATCCGCCGGAAATAAAAAGCCCCGCTGATTAGCAAAACAAGGGCGGCGAGTGTCGAAGCGATCGCCATTAAACCGGGCTGCGTATCAGTTCCGAGCAGCGCCCATCGAAAACCTTCGACCACGCCGACCATCGGATTTAAACCGTAGAGCGTTCGCCACGGCTCACTGAGTAATGTGCTGGAATAAGCAATCGGCGTCGCAAAAAGCCAGATCTGCGTCAAAAAAGGAATGACGTATTTTATGTCTCGAAACTCGACATTGAGGGCTGACAGCCATAGACTGACCGCCAGCGACGCAACGACCGTCGTGAGCAGAAAAAATGGCAGCCAGAGTATATTGATGGTCGGTGTTATTCCGTAGAACAGCATCAAAACAAGCAGAACCGCGAAAGCCAGAAGGAAATCGACGACCCCGGCGAGAACCGCCGCAATCGGAATAATCAAACGCGGGAAATAAACTTTTTTTATCAGATGCGAGCTTCCCACCAAACTGCCTGTCGCCTGTGTTAAACCATTAGCAAAAAGCGTCCAGGGCACGAGCGCTGCGAAACTGAAGATCGGGTAAGGGACGCCATCGGACGAGAGCTTGCCCAATTTTCCAAAAAAAATGCTGAAGACGATCATCGTCATCACGGGCTGGATGATCGCCCAGGCGACTCCAAGCGCAGTTTGTTTGTAGCGCACTTTAACATCGCGCCAGACGAGAAAAAAAAGAAGTTCCCGATATTCCCACAATTCACCTGATTTGATCGGAACAAAGCCGCTCGAAGGGCTTATATGTAAATGCGGGGGTTGATTAAAATGCGGAGAAGTAATGGCTGAAGTTTCTTCAGTTAAATTCATTTTGCTTATTTTTTAACGTTAAGGCTTTTAATGAAGGTTTATGAATTGATACTCATCTTTGGAAGGTAATTCGGGTTCCAGTTCATAGTTTTTATATTTATAATGGGTGCGTTCCATCGAAATTCCGTTCATGACCATTCCGACAATATTTGCACCAACGCTCGATAGCATCTTTTTCGCTTTTAGTATGACCTGACGCGAACTTACATTGTCACGCACGACCAGTATTACGGCATTAACCATCGTTGATAGAATTGAACTGTCGGCAAAGTAAAGGACCGGCGGGGAGTCGATGATTATATAAGAGTAACGGTCTGACAAAAGTTTCAAAAGCGTTCGCATCTGTTCCGAACATAATAAATTAGCCGGATTCGGCGACCTTTCACCAGTCGTCAAAACGTACAGATTGCCCTCGCCGTTTTTTTGGATCGATTTTTCGATAATCTCTCGGTCGAGCGTTTGCGCGGTTAAAAGGTTCGTTAAACCAATGTCATTACTCAAGTCCTTGAACAAGTGTATGCGCGGACAGCGTAGGTCTGCATCGATCAGCAAAATCGGTTCTCCGCCGTTCGCGAGGCTTTTCGCGAGATTTAATGCGGTCGTAGTTTTTCCTTCGCTTTCTTCACCGGACGTTACCAGAATTGTTTGCGGCGAACCGCCCGGCGTTGAAAACATTAAATGGGTGCGGAGCTGCAAGTAAGTTTCCGAAAATTCCGGTTTATCAAAAGCGGAAAGATTGTAGCCGTTTCTTGGGTGTTTCTTCCGGTTGGTTAAAGACCGATTACCCGGCAGCAAACGCTGGCTCAAACTCAAAGGCGCTGACGGGATGGCAGCGAGCAGCGGCATGCCGAGGTTGGTTTCAATATCGTCCGAATGATGAACTGAATCATTCAGCCACTCAATTAAAAAAGCGAGCCCGCCGCCGGCAAAAAGTGAAATCACAAAAGCCAGCAGGACGGTTTTCCCGCGCTCCGGTCCGACCGGACCGCTCGGGGTGACCGCGCGGTCTGCAACCAGAACGTTGTTAGGCGTGCCGTTTAAGATGACATCGTTTTCGCGCGAGCGCTGCAGCAAACCGGCTAAAAGCGTTTTGTTCGTGTCAATTTCCTGCTGAATTATGCGATAGTTTATCGCTGCTTCGTTTTGCCGGATTACCTCGTTGCGCTGCGTATCGACACTGTTTCTTAATTCCTTTTCACGCGCAATCGCTTCGTTGAGCTTTTCCGCCAATGAGGCGAGCTGAATATCAGAAGCCCGTTTTCGATGCAGCTGAAGCTGATTTTCGACGCTTTCGATCTGCTTTTTCGTTTCGACGACTTCATACCATTCGTCGGTATATTCTGTTTTTAATTGCGCTAATTTTTGCCGCAGTTCATTTAGCCTTGATTCCAACCCGACGACCTGCGTATCGCTTCTTTCAGCGCTTGCCGCCCGCATCTGGTTCTGCAGCGTCGCCTGATACACAGTCTGCGCGGAAATACGATCGTTTTCAGCCTGTCCGAGTTTTAAATTCAGATCGCCAAAGCGCTGAACGACTGTGTTTTGATCGCCATTGAGCGGAACGAGCTGGTTGTTTTTGGAATAATTGACCAAACGTTCTTCGCCAAGACGAATCTCGGTCTGCAGTTCGGCAACTCTTTTCATCAAAAAATCACCCGCCGAAGCATTTGTTTGAATCTTCTGTTCCAGGTTATGCAAAACGTACGCGTCACTGATTGCGTTCACAATTTTGGCGGCAACCTGCGGGTCTTCGTGTGTATATTCGACTTCGATCAACCGCGTCGGCTGATTACCCATCCGCGGATCCTTGACCGGCGAAACCGTCAGATTTTTTTTCAGCCGCGCGACTAACGGCGAGTATTTTTCCGTTTCAGCGTCGTTATTGACCAGCTTTTCGTTATTTAAAACGAGCTTGTTGTCCGTATTAAGATTCGTGTTTTTGTTCGAACTATCGGTCGGCACACGATAAAAACCGAACATCTTCTTAACATTCTGGAAAACCGACAACCGCTTGCCGTGTTGCGGGTCGAGGAAATTCTCATTGTTTTCCAGATCAATCGTTTTGGTGACACGCCGCATGAGCATCGGACTTTCGAGAATTTGCATCTGCGTTGTGAAATAGACCGGATCATAACTCGGATTATTGACAATAACCGATTTATCGCCGTGTTGACTGCCGTCAGCCGGATTAGTTTCCTCATTGATCTGAATGCGCGCACTTGCCTTGTAATAATCCGGTTTTTGCGCGACATAAACGATCGTCGCCGCCGTCACGATAAAAGCAATGCTTATGATCAAAAACCAGTGTTTACGCAGCGAAGAAAAAACTCCGCGAAGCATTTGCCCCTGGCTGCTCTGATCGGCTGCTCCATAGTATCCGCCCTCCGGATAAGAGTCCTCATAAGACGGGAACTGATTTGCTTCAATGGAAAGCGGGGGCGCCTTCTGATTTGACGGCACTAAACTTGTCGTAGTCGTTTTAGGACTCGAAGAATCAGGATTGTTAACAACCCCATTATTATCAGATTGTTCAAAATTGTTCATAACCAACAAAGTCCCTGTGGTTGATTTGGAAATTAGTTCTGAAGAAACATGAATGACTGCTCGCAGTCAATATTTTGAAAGCGGTTATATTGGAACGCGAGTCACAGTCGGAATGACATTTCGGAAAATATCGATTAGTAATTTTCGGGTGCCGCTTGCTCCCGGAACGTCAACAATATCGTTCGGCTGCAGCAGAATGTCGTCTTTAGTGCGTTTGTTGATGTCTTTTAGGTTTACGATTATCTCGGTTTTGCTCAGACTGTCCGGCTGCTGACGCAGGATTTTTATCTTTTCGATATTGGCTCCCTGCGCGACACCGCCGGCGATCGCAATTGCTTTCGAAAGTGTGACCGGTTCTTTCAGGTTTATCGTCGCCGCCGCTTTTACGTTTCCAATAACAAACGCCTGTTCAAGTTGAGCTTCGACAACGCGAATCACATCCCCGGCTTGAATATAAAGATTCGCGGTTTCATTCCCTTTCATCACATCCGCCAATGGAAGCGAGATTATTTCCTGCGATGCCTCGCTCGCCGGATCAATCGTACTTTCGTTACTTTCCGGTGTTTTGCTGCGGCATCGATCGGCAGCCGGATTACGGATCACTTGAATGTCTTTTCCCGCATTTGGTGCCGGACCGTTGACAAGAGCTAAAAGCTCAAGCAGTCTCATCGGACGTTGAAGTTGAAATCTACCGGGGGCGACAACCGCTCCCACGAGCGCGACCGGGTTGGCGTTAAACTCTTTAACGGCGACGTAAATCTGCGGATTTAAGATGTATTTTTTATATCTGCCGGTTATCGTCGCGGTCAGTTCCTCTTCCGTCAAACAGGCGGCATGAATTTCAGAATCGAGCATCGGTAAACGGATCGTTCCGTCATTGCTGACGCGCACGCCGTCAACTGATAGAAGCGCTTGTTTGATCACGGTCACACGCAAAACGTCGCCGACCCCGATTCGGTAATTACCGCTCGTTTTCAATAAATTTGTTTCAACTTGATTTTGCGCGATTGCCTGAACGCAGGCGAAAAACAAAAATGCATTGATTGCCGATACCGTCAAGAAACACTTTATAGCCATTTCAAACCACCGGAGATTCCTGATTTTGAAGTTTTTGCTGTTCATATTCTTAACTGCTTCTAAAGCGCCGAGAATAAATCGCCTCGCGCAGATGATTCGGATGCGCCAAGTTGAGAACCGTATTGCAAATAACAACGTCCTTCTCGACATTCGCCCGAACAAATAGGCCGCGTAAGGGAGAATCTCCGACTTTCACAATCACTTTTTCGCGCACCCATTGCCAGAATTGATCCTGAGTTGTCCAAAACTCTTTTTCATCATGGCTCACGACTAACGCATTCTTTTTCTTGCGCTTTAATTGTCGGCGTATTTTTTTAAGCTCTTTTTTTCTTTCGACTTTAGTTTGATTCATAATTTTGCACACGTCAGGGTCAGGTTGAATCGATTTTCCCGTTCATCCATAACCCTATAAAGGGAAGTCTCGTTCAGAGACGATTGAGAGAATTTTTCTAACGCTAATTTACATAAAACCACGATCGGTTCTTAATTAAATTTTTTTTCGTAAATCGAACAAATTAAACCAATTTTTATAAATTACCGGAAAACCTCCAAACCTTTATAGCTTTAACAAAAATGTTATTTATTATGATTTCCAATCGCTTCCGTCTGTTCGACCGGCAATTCAACCAGCTTTTCCCGGAAGGCGTGTACGACGAGTTCAAGACGGCTGTTTACTTTCAATTTTTCAAAAATCGAGGTCAAATGATGCCGAACCGTCGTTTCGGTGATAAAAAGCATATCGGCGATACTTTTATTTTTCATGCCCCGGCAAATCAGCGTCAAAACTTCTCGTTCCCTCTCTGTCAACACCGCGCAGTTATAGGTGTAAAGCTTTTCCGGGATCATTTTCTTTTCATTGAGCAGCTGTTTAATTGTTTCACTCATCAAACGGCGGTCGAAATAGACCTCTCCGAGGCTCACCTGCTCGATTGCCGCAAAAAGAACGTCGGCGGTCTGCTCTTTTGAAACCAGTCCGTCAATACCGAGAAGCAGATATTTTTGTTGCTTTTCTGCGTCCTTTGAATTTGTTAAGACAATAATCGGAGTATTCTTTTCCTGATTATTCAGAAAGGAAGCAGAATTGGCATGATCGATCTCCGTGGAATCGATCAGCAAAACATCAGGTTTGATTTTGGGAATCAAGCCGGTTGCCTCAGCGAGGCTCGGCGCTTCTCCAACAAATTTGATTTTATCCTCAGTTTCCAACAATAACTTCAGCCCGCTTCGGAAAATTAAAAAATCGCCGATTATTCCAACTCTGATTTCTTTTTTCGTTTCCATAATCTTTATTTTGTCCTTATAAAAGTACCCCACTCTTTTATTTGGGATAGACTAAAAATTCAAAACACCTCTCTGTTTGTCAACGTCTTATACGGCGGGAGACAAGTTGGATTTGAATTCGCATCTCCATCAGACTTACATCTCGTAAACAGCCGTTAAAACAGTTTCCGAATCGAGGTAAAAGTTTTGTATTAAAAATTGATTAGCTTGTTCCAATGCTATAAACCTACCTTCGTTAACGAAAAAAGAAATCGTATAAATGGATAATCTTTTACTTTTTGAAAGTTTAATATCTTCACAGAATTTCTAAGCCATTTGTGCCAAATTTGGGCATAAATGATTGATTCAAAAGTAAAACATACTCGAAAGTGTCAGATTTCTTTGGCGCGCGATTCTTCGGGAGTCACTATTTGATGACGATAAGCATAAATAGCCAGATTCAACCGATCTTCAATGTTCAGTTTGCCGTAAATCGAGCTCAAATGATGACGCACGGTAGCTTCACTGATGAACAATTTTTTCGATATATCTTTGTTATTCATTCCGAGACCGATCATCGCTACGACCTCGAGTTCGCGAGTCGTGAGATTATCACTGTAATATCCTTTATTGCTGTGCTTCTTGCTCCCGTTCAGATTTTTAAAGTTATTGTCGAGCAGCTGTGCGAGCAGCTTTTGATTTAACCAGACTTCCCCTTCGGAAACCTGTCTTATCGCACGGGTTAAAATACGTGCGTGCTGGTTAAATCCGACAATCCCGCTGACCCCGAGTTTTAATGCAGAAGATAAATCCAATGAGCTTTGGGGACCGGACAAAATAACAATCTTGCTTTGCGGTGCGGCACTTCGTAACTCACTTAAAACTTCGATATTTTGACTCTCGTTGTCCATCAAACAAACCAAAACCACATCCGGACTGCGACGGGATGCTTTTTCGAACAATTCCGAAGTCGTTCCGACAGAGTCAATTACACATAATTCCCGATCGTTGTCGAGTAATAACTGCAAACTATGGCGAATTAAAGAATGAGTTGCCCAGATCGTTACCTTTGTTTTTCTGCGCGTTGTGATATTAGTGAAAAAAGCGTCCATTATTTTTCGTCTCCTTTTGAACTTTCATAAAACTTTTTGTCATTTTCAATAAAAAATATAATTCCAACCATCCGAATCGGGAATAAGATCAAGCCTTCATTCGTCACGACCGCCCAAAATAGCTGTGAAAAATTTCGACAGTTATCCAAATGGTTAAACCCGGTCGCTTCCCCCCGATCTGTATTTCCCCGGATACGCCTGTTTGCAGGATAAGAAATTAAGTTGAATTTTTCGTATAAAAATCTTCAACCTGCTAACAGGCGCTGAATTTAAATTTCTAGCGTATGTCGCTTTAACTGCTAAAATCGTGCCACTATCAGCAATTGCCGAAATTATCTAGTGATTAGCTAAATGTTTGATATCGGGAGATAAGAGCGATGTGCCATATAACGGGTAATTTTCCCCAGTCAATCGGGGAAAATTACCCACTACTTTCGACCTATTTAATATTTTTTATCGAATAAATGTTCTAAGCCAATTTTTTAGTAAGCATTTTTTCATCCAGAAAATTAGAAGCAATTTTTGTTTTACCGAGAGAATTTTTCAATTCATCCGCAAAAAGACAAAAGCTTACCCGTCTATTCGTATAATTAATAAGATTCTTTGGAATTTTTGTCTGATTCCGTTTTTAATCAGCAAACACTAACAAAATTTAATAAGTGTCTTATTATTATGAAGTGTTACCAGAGAGAAAATTTAATTGGCGAAAAAAAAGGTTGTAATTTTCGTCTTTTCGTTATATTTTTACAGTGATTAGAAAAGAGCGGTATGTTTATAGCATATTAATCAATACTAAGCACATTTTCACAAAGCCCCCCCTTCCTTATCGATGCCTTCATCGATAGAGACTTTTTCGAATAACGGTGCAAGAACGTACGTTATGAATGCGAAAAAGATATTGATAGTTGATGACGATAAAGCCATTCGATGGGTTCTTTCTAGGACATTGCGTGATTGGCTGTTTGTGCCTGTCGAGGCGGAAAGTGTTAAATCCGCCGTGCGACTTTTCGACAGTGAGCGACCCGAATTGGTGCTCATTGATATAAATCTGCCAGATGGCTCGGGACTCGAAGTACTTAGAAAAATAAAATCCATTCAGCCAAATGTTAACGCCGTGATGATTACCGGCAACGTTTTTGTTGAAAACACAATTGCGGCGCTTCGTGCCGGAGCGACTGATTTTCTTGCCAAACCAATTAATTTGGAAGAACTCCGCGCTATCATCGAATCCTGTTTTAATAGTGAAAAATCTCCTGCCAAACCACCACCGAACACGTCAAGTAATGGTGCTTTCAAGCATATCATCGGCAAATCGCCGAAAATTAAAGAGCTGATTTCGCTGGTTCAGAAAGTAGCCGAAAGCGGTGTTTTAAATATTCTTTTGCAGGGCGAATCGGGGACCGGTAAAGACTTGACAGCCAGAGCTATCCACAATGCTTCTGCGCGTGCCGAAAAACCATTTGTTGCGATCAACTGCGCCGCGATTCCGGCAACTTTGATCGAGTCTGAGCTTTTCGGATTTGAGAAAGGGGCTTTTACGGATGCCAAAGAAAAAAAGGAAGGTTTATTCGAACTGGCTGATGGAGGAACGATTTTTCTCGATGAAATCGGCGAGCTTGAAATAGGTTTGCAGGCAAAATTGCTGCGCGTACTGGAATCGGGTATTTTCCGCCGCGTCGGCGGTCTGAAAGATTTACGGCTCAATGCGGCGGTGATTGCAGCGTCCAATCGTAATCTGTTGCAAGCGTCCGAAGCCGGTACCTTTCGCACCGACCTTTATTTTCGTCTGTCAGTGATCGAGATTGATATTCCTTCACTACGTGAACGGGGTAATGATGTATTGCTGCTTGCAGATTATTTCATCAAAACCCTTGACCGGCAGCATTACAAATCGAAAAAACGTCGACTATCGTCCGAAGTATCTGAAGCCTTTCTCCATTATCCGTGGTTGGGAAATGTCCGTGAACTGCGAAATGCTATTGAAAGAGCATTGATTCTTGAAGAAGGGGATGAGATTTCAATGAAATTTATGCCTCCTACGCTCAAGAGATTCAATTCACAGCTTTCCCATTTTCCCGGCTCGAACGGTGAAATCCCGATTCATTTGCCGCCCGCGGGAATTTCGCTCGAAGCGGTTGAAGATTCGCTTATTGAGCAGGCTTTGCAATATACCCAAGGAAATGTAACCCGCGCTGCTGAGATTCTGAAAATTTCCCGCGATCAGATGCGCTACTGGTTAAAGAAAAAAAAGATGTAATTTTTTGATTTAGATTATCAAGGATTGGGAATAAAAAATCTCGGACAACTTCGAGGATGAAAAATAGAATGTACACCTCACCGAACATAGCAACTTATGTTGAAGTAAAGGAAACATTGTATGAGCGAACAATCCGACAGCAAGCAGTATATATCGGCGGAAGTTCTCGAATCATCAGAAATTCCCGTCTACAGGACGGATCTTGACGAAACGATCTTGAGTTGGAATAAAGCGGCTGAAGAGATTTACGGTTATTCGGCTCGTGAGATTATCGGGAAAAATAAATCCATTTTATTCCCGCCGGAATGCCGCACGAAAGAAGCTCGAATTTCCGAATCGGCTAAACAAGGTCGCGACATCAGACATCGTAAAACCGTCAGAATCAGAAAAGACGGCTCTCAATTAACGGTTTCGGTCTCAGCTACACCGGTTATAAACCGGCAGGGTGAAATCATCGCAATTTCAAAAATTGAGCGGGTTGTTACCGCACCGCCACGCGTCACGGAACAATTAACCCAAACTTCCGAATCACATAACAATCAACTATCCGAGATCAAAGCTTTTTATCAAACCGTACCGATCGGATTAGCCTATATTGACAATAATTTTCGATTTATCCGCGTAAATAAACAATTGGCTGAGATTAATGGAATTCCGGCTCAAAAGCACATCGGACACACAGTCCGTGAGATTTTGCCGCCCGCATTAGCTGATAAAGTTGAGACGCTTTTGCGAAATATTATGTTGACCGGCGAACCTGCCCTCAATATTGAAATAACCGGCGAAACTGCAGCGTTTCCCGGAATAATCCGCACCTGGATCGGCAATTATTATCCTTTGATTAATTCGGCTGGAAGAACTATGGGGGTCAACCTCATTGTCCAGGAAATTACCGAAAAGAAACAAGCCGAAGAGAAAATTCGTTGGACCAGTCAGCAACTGCAGAATTTGATCGACAGTTTTTTTTCTTTTGTCGGAATACTTAATCCCGACGGCACTTTGATTGATATTAATGGTCCTGTTCTTTCAATAAACCCGAAAATCAAGGAAGCGGTCGGCACAAATTTTGCCGATATCTTTTGGTGGGATTGGTCAAAAGACGTAAAGGAAAAATTACGCGTGTCAATTGACCGTTGCGCGCAAGGTGAAACGATTCATTACGATGCCGTCGCCAGAATTGAAAAAAATGAATTTTTAATATTCGATTTTCAGCTTACGCCCGTAATCGATGAAAAAGGAAAGGTTACGCTATTGATTTTATCGGGTATTAATATTGGTGAGCACTTCGATTTCGGATCAAAACGGGTGCATCGCAAACAAATGTCGTTTGCCATCGAACTTGTCGCCGGACTAGCCCACGAAATAAAAAATCCTTTAGCCGGAATTCAGGGAGCGATTGATACCCTTCTGGCGCGGCAAAAGCCGGATGATTTTGAGTATAATATTTTGGAAACTGTTCGAGAGGAAATAATTCGCATTAATGATGTATTGCAAGTGCTTTTAAAGCGTGTTCGACCTCGTTTGATATGTTTCGTTGAAACATCATTAACGGAAACTATCCGCAGCACCTTAACACTTACTAATCATCTGATCGCTGCCCGGGGGCTTGACAAGAAAATCAAAGTCGAAGCCGAGCTGCCGGCAGAGCCTTACGTAATGATGATTGATAGCGGACAAATTAAAGATGCGCTTTTGAATATTCTTATTAATGCCGTTGACGCGATCGGAGAAAATCCGGGAGTTATCAAAGTTAATTTATCCAAAGAAAGTTCGGCTAATTATAATGAAGCGATCATTAAAATTTTCAATACCGGTTCGCACATTGCAAAAAAGGATTTGGCAAATTTCTTTTTACCTTTTTACACGACAAAGAAAAACGGTAACGGTTTAGGCTTGTCTGCCGTAAAACGTATCGCAACCGAACATGGCGGCTACTGTAAAGTTAAGTCTGCAGTCAATAAAGGAACTACTTTTTCATTGCACCTGCCGTTAGATTTCAACAGGTAGCGCGTTATAGAACATTCTATATTTTATGCGGTTTCGCCCGGGACGCCCAATCGCTTCCCAAAGTTTTCGAACCGTCAAATTAACCAAACTTTGTCTGATAACAAAAAAGCTTCGCGCATTTCGAACGAAGCCTTTTATTCGAACGGAACAATTAAAATTCAACTAAAATGGCGATTCGTCCTCGTCAAAAACAATCCGGCGTTTGATTTTCGGCTGGCGCGGTTCGTCTGCTGTGTCCGAATTTATCTCCTGCAAGATCGGACTTCCCTTTTCATCTTTTAATAAAACCTCGATGCGGCGTTCGGCTTGGCTCAGACGTTCCTGACATTCACGCGAAATCCGCACGCCGTCTTCAAAAAGCTTGAGGCTTTCTTCCAAAGACAGATCGCCGTCTTCGAGTTTGCGGACGATTTTCTCCAATTCGCCGAGCGATGATTCAAATGTTTGATTTTTTTGAGCCATAATTTCTTAGTTTACAGAAAGTTTGCAGGAGGTTGCAGAAGTTATCAGAATTGTAAAACTTTCTGCAACTCTGCAACTTTCTGCTAACTTATTTAAAGAGTTCATCAATCTTTTTCTTGATATTTTCGAGTCCCGGAGCGTTCAGTTTTTCGCTCGCCTTTTTCAAGCCTTCCTGGGTCGAAATCGTGATCAATTCCTGCCCGACGGTTTGGGCAATGCGCGTTGCCAAAGCTTCGTCCTTGATGCCGACGACGCGCCATTTATCGCCGTTTCGTTTCATCGTCAGTTCAAACTGGCGTTCGGGAATCTGGCTCGTGACAATTGCCGTTTCGCCGTTTGGTTTGATGTCCAGATAATAACTCGCGCCGATCGCGATCGCCCAATACGGAATGCTCGCGAATTTATCGGTTTTCTCGGCGATGACACGCGGAACTTCAGCCCGCGCGCGTTGTTTGATCGCGGGCATCAGCGGATTTGCCGCGTCTTTAACTTTCGCGATTTTGTCCGCCGGCATATTTTTGCCGTACATTTCGGTCGCTTTATCGGTAATCTGCGGCAGAAAACTTTCGACTACCGCGTCCGTGTCAACCAATTCGTCAATCGCTTTCTGGTCATTACGCCGCGCCGCATCAACCAGCAAGGCAAGCGAATACTGCGGCGAGGTTTTCAAACCCTGCCAGTAAAAATACCCGACCACAACGCCGACAAGTGCAAATACCGCCAGAACGATCGCCGAAATTCCTAAGATTCGACCGCAACCGCCGCGTTTTTTCGGCTTTTCGGCAACATTTTTTTCTTCAGCTTTCTTAGAAACATTCGTCTCAATCGCTTTTTTGCCGACGACGGTTTGCTGTTCTTCGTCCTTTTCAGGCTCGCTTAAATTGACCACAAATTGCGACATCAATCTTTCTCCGTTTCAATAACTTTCGCTTTCAGTTTGCCATCTGACAGACGAATTTGCACGCGTCCGCCTTCTTTAATTTGACTGACCGAGCTGATAATTTTGCCGCTTTCGCTTTGCGTAATCGAATAACCGCGCTTCAAGACCGAGAGCGGCGAAAGCGCGTCGAGCGATGCCATTTCGATTTTCAAACGTTCATCTTTCGCGTCGATCAATTTCTGCGCGGCGGAATTCTGCCGCTCGCGCAAAATAGCAAGACGAGTTTTTTTGTCATTTAGTTCCGAAGCAAGTTTGATCGGCGAAAGCCTCGATTTTACCGATTCGAGTCGATTTTCCGCTGATTTTAATTTTTCCTTTAAGGCATCGCGGATTTGTTCGCCTAAATCTTGGGCTTCATACCGCCAATCTTTGATCTTTTGCGGAAATTGGGTAAAAACCGGCGAAAGCGCGAGTTCCTGTAAACCCGCACGCGATTGCAGAATTTTATAATCGATTAATTGAAACAAATCCTGCGACCTCTGCGCGACGAATGCTTCGATCTGGTCTTCCGATTCGGCAACGATTTCCGCCGCCGCCGAAGGTGTCGGCGCGCGCCGGTCAGCGACCAGATCGGCGATCGTCCAATCAATTTCGTGCCCGACCGCCGAGATGATCGGAATTTCCGAAGCGCGAATCGTGCGCGCCAGACGTTCTTCGTTAAACGCCCACAAATCTTCCGCCGAACCGCCGCCGCGCCCGACGATCAGAACGTCGATCCGCTGTTTTTCCGTCGCCGTTCGGTTAAATTCGTTCGCTAAGTTTATCGCTGCACGAATTTCCTCGCCCGCCATTTCGCCCTGCACGCGCGTCGGGATCAAAACGAGGCTGACGGACTTAGTTCGGCGCGAAAGAACATTCAAAATATCGTGAAAAGCCGCGCCGTTCGGGCTTGTGACAACCCCAACACGCCGCGGAAAAAACGGCAAAGGTCGTTTCAAATCCTCATCAAAAAGCCTTTCCTTGCCGAGCTTTAACTTGATCTGCTCAAACGCGACCTTGAGCGCGCCTTCGCCGACCGGTTCGAGCGATTCGACCAGAATCTGATATTCGCCTTTCGGTTCATAAACGCTCAATTTTCCGCGCACGCGAACCTGAAGCCCGTCAAAGGGCTGAAACCGTATCTTCCAGTTCGACCCGCGATAACAAGCCGCCTTGAGCTGCGAATCGCCGTCGTGCAGCGTGAAGTACCAGTGCCCCGAATTTGCCGCGACAAAATTAACGATCTCGCCTTCGAGCCACACGGACGCAAAAGCCTTTTCGATCGCCGCTTTGACCTGCGAATTAACTTCCGAAACCGTCAAAGGTCGCCGCGTTTCGCCGTCGAAAAGTGATTGTAAAAGTTGAGACTTCATTTAATTTGTATCAAAAACGCCTTTTGGCTGAACGATTTGCAATGTTTTTTTACGCAGCTCCGGACTAGTAATTTCAATTTTCGTTTCCCGTAATTTGCCCGTCAAACCTGGGCTTTTCTGCATAAAGGTCAATTCGTAGGTTGAGCGCAAGGATTGCTCAATTATTTTTAGAAGTTGCGATAAATCTTCAAGTTTCTTTTTGGGAACAATAGAAATTCCGCCGGTTTCTTCCGTGATTTTTTTTAGGGTTTTCTTATCAACCCCGTCATAATTATCGTCGCCGATTCCGATTGCATAGATAGGAATTTTCGTTTTAATTGAAAATTCAATCGCTTCTTTCGTTTTGGTTTCGCCGAAAGTATTAATGCCGTCGGAAATCAATAAAATTACGCGTTGCGAGCCGTTATCCTGTATTTTTGCAAAGGCTTCTAAAACCTGTTTTAATGAATCCCAGATTGAAGTTGAGCCGGCTAGGACCTGATTTTTACTTGAATTTGTTTGTCCGGCGATAATTCCACCTCCGATGTAACCGGTCGGCGGAATAAACCGGATTTTCCCGATTTGGTCTTTGGCTTTTTGAAAATCACCCGTCAAATCCTGCTCAAGCCCGACTTTTCCGGTAAAACTGACGACCGCAATTTTATCCTTTTGGGGTTTCAGAAAATCGTCAATAAAGGTTTGCGCCGCTTTTTTTTCAAACGGCAACATCTTTTCCTGAGATGCGCTGGCATCAATCATTATCATAATTTCCAAAGATTTGTCGGTGACCAAATTAAGCGACAAATCTTTTGATCCGGCAATTTGAATGTCTGATGTTTTCAAATTACTGAAAAATCTTCCGTTTTCGTCCAATATGGCGAATTGTATTTTAGATTTCGATTCCTGTGAGAACACAAAATCAGTCAAACTTAAAATCGTTAAAAATAGAAAAATGACTTTGTATTTCATGATTTTTCTTTATTCTTCGGTTTCCGCGTATTCCAAAACTATCGTAAATTTATTTCCTGCGTTTCGCCGAAAAGTTTTTTGAAGAATTCTTTATCTCTCAAGGCAAAATTTTTGATAGCTTACATTTTGAAATTTTGTTAAATTACTTATTTTTTATTACTTCCGAAGTGCTGTTGGAAACTTCGACGACCGAGCCGAGTTTGACGAAGGAATTTTCGCGTTTCACTCTGACTTTCAGACGAGGCGAGGCGGTTAATTTATCGTTTGTTTCGACCAGATCCGATTTGAATGTGACGGAATACGCCGTGCGCAGTTGTAAAACGATGTCGTCGTAGGCTTTTTGAATCTGGTTGAGCTGCGTGATCGGATAATAAACGCCGCCCGAAACCTGCGCGAGGCGTTCGCCTTCGCCTTCCGCCTTGGTCGTCAAACCCATATATTTGGCGCGAAGCGGGTCAATGCGCGCGTTCAGATCGGCGTTTGACGCGATGATCAGCGCCGACGGAACATAGAGCGGATAAACGAGCGCGCCGCTTTCCTGAATCGAACCCAAAAGCGCATCGAACGGCAAAAAAGAATGATTATCGTCGCCGTCCGTCAAAACGACGATCGCCGTGCGCTCACCGCGCAGAGGTCTCAGAGTGTCCGCCAGAGTATAGGCAAGCGAATCGTAATAAGCCGTCCCGCCGCCCGCGTCAAAGGTGTCGAGGCTTTCGGAAAGTTTGCCTTTATCGGTCGTGAAGGTCGAGATTTGTTTGACATCTTCGTTGAAAATGATGATCGCGATTTTATCGTTTTTATCGGCGGTTTCGACAAATGCGCGGGCGGCTTTGCGGATAAAATCAACGTAATTTTCGACGCTTCCCGAAACATCCAACAGCAGCACCAGATTAAACGGCGCGGTCGTTGGTTCGACCGATAAAATCTCGCGTTCCGTGCCGCGCTCCAAAACCTGAAAATCTTCCCTTTTCAAATCGGCAACGGCGCGGTTATTCAAATCCGTCACTCGCACCAGAACCTTTTTAACGTTTGAATTGACATAGGTTTGACTTGATGTTTTCGAGGTTAAAGACGGCTCGAATTTGAGCATCGGCAAGGTCGCCGCATAATCGCCGAAATATTTCGGGCTGGCGCGGCGAATGGCTTCGATCAGGAGCGAATCGCCGCTTCTGATAATCGCTTTTGCGGCGTTCGTCAAAGGTCTTTCGCGCAGATCCGAAGGAACTTCGTTCGGGCTGATATTGAGCAGAACGATGCCGCGCGCGGTCGAAAAATTCAATAAATTTTGTCCGTTGTCAGCTGTTTTTTGCTCGTCGTTTTTCTTCTTTTTGTCTTTTTTATCGGCTTTCGGTTCTTCGCTCGTTTCCGGAGTTTCTTCGATTTCGACCGGTCTTGAATTGCTGAATTTCGACTTCGGAGTTTCTTTTGTAACTTTACCGCTGATGAGAAATTTTCCAGCCGATTTTTCCTTGACCTTGCCGAGTTCGACATCGCTCAAAAAGCGTGGGCGCGAAGCCGTCCAGAGAAAACTGTATTTCAGATTTTCAAGCGGAACGTCTGCGGCGATCGTGCCGGTTTCGGTGCGGACTTCAGCCTCCGAAAAATCGCCCGAAACGCGCACTTCGCCTTCGTTTGTCTGAATTTTCAGACTTATTCTTTCGGGCAAATGAAGAAAGAGATCAATGCGCTTTTTCGTGTCCGTCGGCACGACTTCGACGAGCAATTTGCCTTTTAGATTAGTAACTTTTATCTCGCTTTCGGGCACTAATTTGTCGGAATTTGCCGTCAGAAAACTTTTTATTTCCGCTTGATTTTCCGCTTCCGATTTTTCCGCTAAAACATCCACGCGCCCGAAATTGTTGATGATTTCAATGCTTGCGTCTTTCGTTAAACTCAAATCGCGTTTGTAATTTTGCGCTTTGACCGAAGTTGTTGAAAAAAATATGACAACGAAAAGTAACCCGCTGAGAAGATAAAACTTTCCCAATAGCTGAGAGCTGAGAGCTGAGAGCTGAAGGCTGTTTTTCGTGTTCATATTTTTTACTTTTTACTTTTTACTTTCAGCTTAAGTTTTGCCCGTCGTAATCCTGCCCGATTGAATCAAGCGATCCTGAACTCTCTGCTGCCATTTTGATTTCGGGCGCTCCGTGTCTTCAAACTGTTCAAGCAAATCCTGCATCGATTCGCCGCCCGCCTGCCGCGTTTTCAGATAAAGCAGGGCAAGAATTATCGAGGTAAAAGACGCGACGAAAATATGCATCGGCAGCCAGAAAATCTGAATCAGCGAACCGAGAATTGTTTCGATGACGCGCGTGCGCATATCTTTGCCTTCTTCCGTGATATTAAATTTTCCATTGCCGTCAATATCGAATTTGATATCGCCTTTTTCTTCCGCCGGTTTTTCTGCACTTTCCGCTGTTTCGGGATTTTGCTGAGCATTCGCAGAATCGTTTTTTTGTTTGGAAACCGCAACTTGTTTGTCTTTAAGCATAAGCGCTTTTGCTGTCACGGAAACAATGAAAAATATCGAACCCGAAATAATCGCCGGCACAAGAAACATCAATCCCATCGCCGCGATTGTCGTCCAAACCGAACGCTTGACCAGTTGATAAGAACGCTTCAACGCGCGCCAACCGCTCAAGTTTTCCATTATCACGACTGGCGCGAAAAGCGACCAGATCACCGAGGTAACGAAAAAACCGATACCGCAAGCCGCAAGCGAAAGATAAATTAAAATCGAGTGTAAAATGCCTGTCCAGGCATAAGCTTTCCACTTTCTTTTGACCGCTTTAAGAGCCGGACGCACCCGAATCGGACGAAGCGGAACGGCTAAATACTGTGCGACGATCCAGGTAATCGCGCCGATTATCAGCGAAGTGCAGTAAGTTGTTAAAACAAATAACAAAACACTATTGATTCCGATCAACCAGCTTGCCGAATCGCTGTCAATTGTCCCGCTGACCTTCAAAAAACCCAAAGCGATTCCCAATAATGTCAGAAAAATGACGGGCAAAAGGAAAAATGTCGTGAGCCCGAGAAATTTCGGCAGATGTTCGCTGTAAATTACCAGCGAGCGACGAAGCAATGTGCCGATTCCTTCGGACTGCGAACGCAACCGGCTGGCTAATGCTTCGGCGCTTTGCGGGCGTTCTTCGGCGTTTTTCGCCAATGCCGTGTGAATGACCTTTTTAATCTTTCGCGGAATTTTTTTGGCTGTCAAAGGCGGCGGCGGCGTGTCTTTGTGCGACTGCATCACACTTGTAAAATCGCCCTCGAACGGTGTCTTTCCGCTGAGCATTTGATACGCGATGATCGCCAGGGAGTAAATATCCGAGCGCGGCGAAAGTTTTTCTCCGCGGCATTGTTCGGGCGACATATAAAGCGGCGTGCCGAGCACCGCGCCGACGCGGGTTAGATCCGCCGTCGAAGAAACTGTTAATGATTTATCGGTGTCGGCAGGCGACGACATCAATCTTGTGCCGTCTTCTTTTTGAATAAGCTGCGTCTTTTTGTTCGGCAAAATCGCCGTTCCGCCTTCCGGATCGACTTCATCCGGATTCATAATCGCCGTGCTATCTTCGGAAAAATCGGCGGCGGTTTGCGCCAATTTTTCCGATTCAACGGTCATAATCGCCGTTCCGGCTTCCGAGATAAAGGTCGAATTATTATTGCTGTCGGCAATCGTCTGCGACTGCGTATTATCCGCCAGAGTTTCGGCAAATTGAAGCGCATTGGTCGGCAAAACCGAGATGTGAATTTCCTCTTCGGAATTTTCGCTGCCGTGCTGGGCTTCGAGTTTGGCAATGCCGAAATCGAGAACTTTGACCGTGTAGCCGCCGCGCTGGTTCGGTTCGAGCCAGATATTGTCGGGTTTCAGATCGCGGTGAATAATTCCCTGCTCGTGCGCCGCGTGAACGGCTGAACAAACCTGTTCGAGAATATCGAGCGACCATCCGAGCGGAAGTTTTTTCTCTTCGTCCAGAATCTCGCCGAGCGTGCATCCGTCGAGATATTCCATCACAAGATACGCAATCTTACTGCCCGACATTTCGGCGATTCCGAAATCCGTCACGTCAACGACGTTCGGATGTCTTAATCTTCCGGCGGCACGCGCTTCGCGGCGAAAGCGCTCGACAAATTCGGCGCGCTCCATAAATTGCGGAACGATCACCTTGACGGCAACCGGACGCTCCGTGCCGATATGCGTGGCGAGATAAACCGTTCCCATTCCGCCCTTTCCGAGCTGGCGTTCGATTCTGTATTTCCCGTCAATGACTTGTCCGATTAAATTGGCGAAATTCATTTATCTTTCCTGCAAACTCTACCCGCTTTTAAATGCTGATTGCAAGTTTTCACGATGCGAAATCCATTTTCGAATGTAAAAAATGTCAATTATTAAAAAGCGAAAAGCACGCGCTTTTACTATTCGCGTGCTTTTTATTTTAAGATTCTTTTTAAAATTTACCTACCGCTGCTTTTTAGCTACTTTAACTTTGTCTTTGTCCTTTTCCTTTTCTTTGAGATTGCAAGTTACTTTGCTATTGAGATTAACGCTGACGGCTGCTTTCGTATTCACGGATTTTGTGGTTTTTTCCAATAGATTTTTACTCTTTTCGGATGTTTTGGAAGCGGGTTTTCCGTTTCTGATCCTGATCACACCGCTTCCCGTTTTAAGATTCAAACTGCAGGTTGCGTCCGTATTGCCGAGCTGCGCCGAAAGACTCTGTTCTTTTTTCAGCGTATTCTGAAGCGGAATTTCCGAGGAAAAAGCGCCGAAACCGAACCACGCATTGATTTTGCACGAAGAAGCCGGCGGAATTGCCATTACGATCGAACCGTTCGTCGTCGAAAAACTATATTGTCCGCCGTTCAGGATTTCGCCGTCAAAGCTCGTCGAACCGCTGATCGAATTCGTGTCGATCTGGCGATGCTCGACCGCTTGCAGAGTTATTCTGCCGCTGTTCGTTTTCGCTTTGAAAACGTCGCCGATTTCGCTCGGGCTCACGTCGAGCGCGATAATATTTCCTTCCGAGTTGGTCAAAATTATCTGTCCGCTCGAACGTTCGACCGTGATGTCGCCGCGATAAGTTGTCGCTTCGATCCCATTGGCAATTTCGTTCAGATAAATATCGCCGCCCAAATTCGCCGCCCAAACCTTGCCGACCGACTCGATCTTTATTTCGCTTTCCAAACTTTTCAGCGTCACGCTCGCATTGCGCGGAACATCGAGCTCGATATTGCTGCCTGAAAGACATTCTTCGGGTTTCAGCTCTTTATTTTTCACCGGATCGAAACCCAGCACATAAACCCAGACGGGCTTTTCGGTCTTCGGATTTTTTTGAACGATCTTAAAACCGACCTGGCTTCCGGCTTCGACATAAGCGCGGATCTCATCCCGGTCCCAACCGTTGATCGTCACGTTTCCTTCTTTGACGCAAAGCGTGATATTGACTTTCGGCTCGACGACGATCGATTTTTCGGCGGGCGCAAAACCTTCGTTCATCACGACTTTTTTGACCTCTTTCGGCGGCGTCGGCAGGGGACGCGGGCGCTGCGTGACGATGCCCGGAGTGGTCGTCGTTTCCGGCGGTTCAGGCGTTTCAACTTTCGGAACGCTCTCGGTTCGCGGCTTCGGCTTTGTGGTCGGCGTCGGAACTCTCTGCGCCGAAACTTCCTGAAAACTCAAAAAGCAGAGCGCGGCGAAGAAAAATGTCAGAATTTTTCCTTTTGAGTTTATTAAATTGAGAATCGCCTTAAACTTTTTCATTCGGATATAAACTTTCCTAACGCATGCTCGCCATCAATTCGCCTCTTTGCGTCACGGAATTGAGCAGTTCTATTTTGTTTTGATAAGAAGAAAACAGAACTTGCTTGGCATCTTCGTTCTTCGGGTTTTTCTTGACTTCCTTTTTCAGTTTCTTGATCGTGTCGTTGACGACCGCCAAATCCTTCTCGTACGAAAAACGCGCCGACGGCTTTAACACTTCGTCTTTATTTTCATCAACCGTTTTTTCAAGCCGCGCGATCGTGCTGACATAGCTTTCTTCGCCGTCAAGATATTGCGATTGCGGCTGCGGTTTTGGAATTACAATTGTCGGTTCATTTTCCGGTCTTCGCTTATTTTCAACAAAATTCGCTCTTTCAACGCGATACTGCGGATTGACATTATTTTTCGGTGCGGAATTAACCGTCTGAACCGGCGCACTAGGCGTTTGAATATCAGGCGACGGATTATTAACTGCCGTCGTTTGCGGCGCCGTAGAGATTTGCGGTGCATTTTTCGCGATCGGATTTACTTTTTCATCTTTCTTGAAAACGATCAGCGCGGAAACGACTCCGACGATCAAAAGCAGACTGCCGAACGCGACAACGTGCGGATTGGTAAAACTGAACTTTGAGACAAACGTTAAAATAGACTGCCAAAAACTTCTTTTGCGGTGCTGGATTTCGATCGATTCGTTGATTTTCGTCCACAAACGTGCTGTCGGAACGAGCGTGTTGAATTCCTGTTCGAGCGCGGCAAAGGCAAACGCCGTTTCTTCTTCGACTTCCGCCAGCAAAAAGGCGCACGGGTCGCAATCAACGATATGCCGCGCCACGCGCTGCGACAATTCTGAGGACAGTTCATTGTCTAAAAAGGCTTGTAATGTTCCTTCGTCAAAACATTTTTCCATCATTGTATTTCTCTCCCGATTTTGCCGTAAAGACGGACAAATTCCTTTCGCGCCCGTGCAACGTATTGACCGATGCTCGTTTCGTTTAGCGAAAGACTTTCGGCGATTTCCTTATAAGATAACCCTTGTTGTTTCAAAATCAAGCAACTCCTTAAAGGTTCCTTTATTTTATTCAAAGCCCGATTGATCTCGCTGGTTGATTCCTTTTGTTCAAAATCGGACTCAACCGAATAAATGCTCACTTCTGCTGTTTCTTTGACGTAGTTTTCGTCCCGCGTGTTCGCCCGAATATTTCCGCGAATCGTATTTCGTGCAACATTTATCGCTACGCGAATGAGCCACGGTCGAAGCATTTCTCGATCGGCGATCGAATCGATATTGTTATACAGGCGCAAAAAGACTTCCTGCGTGACATCTTCAGCCAAACCGGAATCTTGCACAACCGACCGCGCCGCCCGAAAGACAGTCCGATGGTGAAGCGTAAATGCTTCATCAAAAACAATTTTTTCTTTCTGAGCTGTTGCTGCCGTTTGCTCGGACATCACGTCCACAAATATTTCCGCGCCTTCGTTCATTTTCAGCATCAATCGTGCTTGCTAACTAAAATACACCACTAATTGCGATTTTGTGACAAAAAATTTATCAATACACACCTTTCTATACATATAAAGCGTATTTTTTGCCAATTTCGTAGCAGAAGCCCGCCCTAAGCAAGGACTTCTAAACTTTTTCTAAAACTCTAAAATATTTAATTTCTGAACGATTTCGGGCGAAAGATCGTTTTCGGTCTGTGTGGTTATCAAAAACGTGTGGCTTTTATCGCGTTCGTCGGTAATTTCGCTTAAACTTTCTTCAAAGCCTGAGTTTTCAAACGTGTCAATCCATTTCGGTTCGACCGTTGCGAGACGTTTCAGACATTCGTAGAGATGCTCTCTGCCGATGCCGAATTCGCCTTTTTCGCCGTCAATGACGAGGCGGATTTCGGCTTGTTCTTCGGTAAAATACGACAAAAACGAAGCCGTTTTGCTCGCGCCCGCTTCAAAACGCTCTTCGTCAGGCGTTAATTTTATGCCTTTTCGTTCGTCTTCGAGCCGCTCGCGCAAGGATTTTTTCTTTCCGGTTTTGGCGCTTTTCTCGATTCGCGTGTCGAAAATAATCGTGATGCGCTTATCGTCTTCCGCCGAAAATTCGCGGACGATCAAACGACGCGAACGCGCCGTCGCCTTCCAATCAACACGCCGCAGGTCGTCCATCGGCTGATAATCACGAAGCGCGAGCAAATCCTGTCCCATTCCGCGTTTGTTGGCGACGAGCTTGCCGACTTCGAGCGGCAGATCTTCGATTTCTTTTTCGATCGAAACGAGTTTGGGAAAGATGACGATTTCCGCTTCCTGCGCCGAAAGACGGCGGCGATGCCGGAAAAACCCGAACGGAAAACGCGTCGAAAGTTCGAAATCCTTGATGATAAATCGTCCTCTGTGCGGGAAAATATGTTCGGCTTTATTTTCGATCTCGCCGCGGCGCGGAACGAACACGAAATAATCGAGCGTATGTTTGACGATCGGCGGACGCATCAGTTTTTCCGCCCATTTGGCAGGCAAAAGTTCTTGTATCTCATCCGATAGCGCGCTCTTTTCGCGGTTGCGTCCGCGCACTTCGGTGACGACCGAAAAAGTCGGCAAAAGCCATTTGCGGTTATGCAGGCTGACGAGAATCGGTGTCGATTCTTCGGCGAAGATCGTTTCGGGAAAACGCATTTTCACGTCGAGTTTTTTCAAACACGCACTGCCGATAAAAAACCCGACGACGAGCGATGCCGAAAGAAACGACAAGACGAGAAAAAGCAGATTATTGCCCGTGTTCCAAGCCGAAAATCCGACGATCACGATCAATCCTAAAATCACCGCGCCGCCGATCGTCAGCTCGAACGGCAAATTCATCTGCGAGGCTTCCGCGCTCGCATTTCGCGCAAGCGGCGGCACGACGAAAATCAAAATCAAGATCACAAAAATCAGCGACGCGCCCGCCGCGATTCCCGCCAGCCGCGTATCGCCCGAACGATGCGCCCAGAGCGTAAAAACCGCCAGCCCGAGCCCGCCGAAAACAACGATCGTTCCGAGAATTGCATTGCGAAAATCGCGCAGGCTGAAAATTTGGCTCAAAACCTTTAGGTTCATTATTTTAATTTCACCACAAAGACACAAAGTTCACAAAGATTTTATATTCTTAATTCTTTGTGTTCATTGTATCTTTGTGGTGAAAATCTTTTTATATCGGAACTTCCGTTTTCTGCAGGATGTCGTGCAAAAGCTGTTCGGCTTCGCGGGTTTTGTGTTTCAGGTTGGTCGAGCGCGAATTGACGATGATGCGGTGCGCGAAAACGGGCAGAACAAGCCGTTTGATGTCGTCGGCGATACAAAAATCGCGTCCCTCGATCAAGGCTAAGGCTTGCGCCGAACGAAAAAGCGCGAGCGTTCCGCGCGGGCTGATGCCGAGTTCGATCGTTTCAGCCGCCCGTGTTTGTTCGACGACGCTCAAAAGATATTCAACCAATGCGTCGTCCACGCGAACTTCCGAAACCAATGTCTGCAACTCGGAAACGTCCGATTCGCTCATCACGGCGCGGACAAATTCGAGCGGATTCGCGCGTTCGCGGTCGCGCAAAATCCCGCGTTCGTCCGACTTATTCGGATAACCGATATGCAGGCGAAGCATAAACCGGTCGAGCTGTGATTCGGGCAAAGGATATGTGCCGTGATGTTCCGCCGGATTCTGCGTGGCGATCACCATAAACGGCATCGGCAGACGGCGCGAAACGCCTTCGACCGTGACCTGTTCTTCAGCCATCGCTTCAAGAAGCGCGGATTGCGTTTTCGGCGTCGCGCGGTTGATCTCGTCCGCGAGCACGATATTTGCGAAAATCGGTCCCGGCTTCCATTCAAAATTTCCGCTTTGCTGGTTAAAGATCGAAAGCCCGATCACGTCCGACGGCAAAAGATCCGAGGTAAATTGAACGCGTTGAAACGTCAGATCGAGCGCCCGCGCCAGAGCGTTGGCAAGCGTCGTTTTTCCGATGCCCGGAACGTCTTCGATCAATAGATGTCCTTTCGCCAGAAGCGCGACGAGCGCGAGCTTGACGGTTTCCGATTTGCCCTTGATGACCCGCTCAACCGCAGTTTGCAGTAGTTTGATCTGTGCGTTTGCGTCAAAACCTTGGGCGACGGGTTTTGCCGCGGTTTCGCTTTCGTTGATAATCCAATCTCTCATCTTGTTTGTTTGAAGAACAGACATGCCAAATCCATTTTACAGGATTTGATGCATTTTGCGCATTAAAAAGTTTTATCTCAATTTATTAGACCGATTTTTCAGTAAAAAGTTCCGCGCTTTTTTGCAACTTCGAAAATTTTCGCCCGTGTAAAGCGGCAATGAAAAAGAATTCCGCCGTTGAATTTTACATTAAAATCAGTTTATGGATTTTCTTCTGTCTTGTTTTAGCCGGAATCTGCAATTTAGTAATGTCTGAAATAATACTTTCCAGCACATTGGGATCCTAAGCTTAGAATTCCACGTGGACAAGTTGTCGCG
>JADMIO011331794.1_pt1 | contig 86857 bp, 89 predicted proteins | sample 8958161 | NCBI WGS metagenome assembly JADMIO01 (sample SAMN16585339, study PRJNA669376) | soil metagenome | isolation source: Crop rotation soil | place: USA: Cullars Rotation, Alabama | collected 2011 | reverse complement strand
GCCGCGACTTCAAGTCACGTGAATTCCAAGCTTCGGATCCCACTGTGCTGGAAAGCCCGTCTCGCGTCGCCTCCCGAAGCTGCTCGAAACCTCGAAATTCGGTTTGCCGGGGCTGATGAAATAAGCTCAAATGACTGACCATGAGTGAACTGAACATAGATGGCCACCGCATTGGCGTGCTCTTCAGCGAAGTGGAGATTGCCGCGCGCGTCAAGGCGATCGCTACCGACATCGCAGCTCGCAAGCCGACCAATCTACTCGTCGTTCCGATCCTGAAGGGAAGCTTTGTCTTCGCGGCGGATCTGATCAGAGCGATGCACCACGCGGGTCTTTCGCCCGAAGTCGATTTCATGATCCTGTCGAGCTATCGGAAGGCAACAAGATCATCGGGCCAGGTAACGGTTCTGCGCGACATCGAAACCGACGTTCGCGGCCGCGACGTATTGCTGATCGACGATATTCTCGAATCGGGACGAACCCTGGCCTTCGCGAAGGACCTCCTCGCAGCCCGCGGTGCCAAGGGAACCTATACGGCCGTGCTGCTCAACAAGCCCGGTCACCTGGCCGCCCACATCGCCGCAGATTTTCAAGGATTTACCTGCCCTGACAAATTCGTGGTGGGTTACGGCATGGATATGGCCCACCAGTTCCGCGAACTGCCATTCGTGGGGCATGTCATTGCGGCGCAGCCGTCAGCCTAGAGTCACTCCGGTCACGAAACCTGCGGAGGCCACGATGGCCCCGATCAGGAAGCCCATCAAAACGGCGAGGAAGAGCCGGCTGGATTCCGCCTCTTTCCGATTTTGACGTATGCGCAGCGCAGCTCTCATCGCAAAGGCTTCCAGTTCCTCGCGAGGCAATTGACGAATGGAGTCGAAGGCTCTTTCTTCCATGTCCCGATCCCGTTTCGGGACTGAGAAGCAAGTGGTGTGCCAGCGCCTATTTCGACATCAGTTGAACAAGTGCGGACAAGAAGCCTGCCAGGACTTCACTCGTCCTACGTGATTTTGCAGACGCATGTTTCCGGGAGCCTTCGAACGTCACGTCCACCGCGCCCTCGCGATCTTTGGTCGAGGGAACGAACTGCGTCGGTTGAAATGATGGTGGTGACCGATCACTGCTTTGGAAATGGCGAGGCTCGTCATTGCGAAGTCCCTCTGCCGGCGCGTGTGACAGCATGTAGAATGCGGGCAACCTGCGAAGAGCGGAAGGATGGGGTTTCGTGGTCGGGTGTTCCGCCTGTCCCAATGCGCGGTTGATCAGCAAGGGATCGGTTGATAATCGTACCAGATCAAACTGGGAATCACCGCCAGACGACATTCTTGCGGCAGCGCCGCCAAGGTCCCGAATGAGCTCCGCCAGCGGCGTTGGAAGGCCTTCACTCTCCGGCACCCTGGCCACCAGTCCAGTTGGCCCGAATGTCTTCCTTCTTAACGAAGTTGAGTTGCTGGAAAAGCACCTGGCGCACCAGATCCACCCCTAACCGGCGATTCGCCTGCAGTGCAATGGCGACCGTCAACCGGTCGAGATCACCGGGTTTCAGATGGCGGAAGTCGATATCGCTGCTGGTGAAGATCACGCGGAAAGCGGAGTCCTTGATGTAAGGCATCGGGTCCAGTTTCTCCTGGTCCAGCACAGCCTTGTCTGCGGCAAAGGACAGTTGCACTATCAAGTAACCTGCCACATCGCCGCCCGTGATGATGGGGACGCTGGTGAGCTCCGACGTCAGCTGTTCGACACCGAGGTCCTCTTTCGGGGCGCTGTCTCCTGGTCCAGATCTTCCGATGTAAACCGAAGCAAAGGTCGCTCCCGCCGTCACGAGAATGACCCACACGCCAAGTGCCACGAGCTTCAGCAAGGCTATCGCCCGCGTTTCATACCGGATCCCCTGGTGTAGGTCCCGTCCGACTCTGCATCTTTCAGGCTAACCACGATAAGGTCGCTGATCTCCCCTACCGCGGCAATGTGATGCTTGAGAAGTCGCGCGTTCAGTTGCAGCGCCTGGGAGAGTCGCTGCAGAACGGGACGGGCTTCCTGCCTGGCCGCACTTGTCATCTCCAGGCGCTGGGCGGCCAGCAGTTCGCGAAGTGCCTGGTTCTTGCGATCCGTATAGACCCCGTGCGTGACGATCTGTTGCTGCTGGAGGAGCGCATTCTCCTCCTCGACCATGTCGAGAAGCTTTGCAATTGCTCCTCCAAGAGCCGAACCAGTTGCCGAGGCAAAAGTCGTCATTCTCATCCCCTGATCCCGCCAATGTCGCCCATTGAGAAATAGGGCCACTCCGCCTCATGGTGCGGCCCCTCATTTCCTGATGCAGTTGACAGCATGCTCTGGATTCCGATCCCGCCGTTCTCCGCATAGACGCCTGCCAATTGGTCGGCCGCCATGGATCGCCAGACTCCCGCTGAAGGCCCGGCGCCAAAAGCTCCGCTCCCTTCGTTGGGAAGCAATGTTTCGAAGAGGTTGCGGAGAACCATTCGCTCGAACCCCAGATAGGCCGCGGCACCATCTTGCACCTTTCTTGGCGATCCAGGCGAAGCCGTCAATATTGTGCTGGTCGGTCGCTGTCTGTTTGGCGAGATCACGCTGCTCGCCTGTGTATCGTCAATCACGTTCGAAAAATCTGTAGCGGAGGCCGAACCCGTGGCCTGCAATCTCGCCAAAGCCGCTCCTTGGCGTACCGGGTCGGCATTCCGCATTACGTCCGCGACGAGGTCGGATGGCAGGCGAACGGCCATGTGAGAACTCCTGATCGTTGCTCACTTCACCACCCCATGCTTGCCTGTGGCTTTCATGGCGAGGGCCACCTCGCGGGATTCCTCTTCGATCACCTTGCGCTCCTGAACCTTTTCCAGTGTGTCTGCCCGGCGCGCGAAGACCTCTTGCGCGCCCTTCGCCTTCAGCATCTTCCCGTTCATTTCCGACACCCTCTGTTCCAAGGCAATCCTCGCGTTGTCGATCTCCGCCAGGCGGCGCATGGCGGCGGCATAAACGACCAATCCGGCTGTACTTGCGCGCTCGACTGCCAGCATCATTTCCAATCTCTTCTGCTCCAGGTCGGCGAGGTCGCTTCGGACCCTGGCGATACGGGACTCCAGCAGTCGAGCGAATTCATGCTGCGTGCCAGCGAGTCGCAAAAGCCGATCCACCTCACCCCTCAAAATCCGCCCTCCAGCAACCAAGCTCGATACGCATCGGTGAACAGCATCGCCACATCGATCCAGGTCAGGTAGAGCAGCAGGAACCCACCCAGCATCACCGCCCCCGTCGTCGCATGATAGACGGAGATCTGCTGTGCAAAACGGTTACCCAGAGCAAGCGCGACATTGACAATCACTCCATAGGCAAGAAAGGGACCGCACAGGCGCAATGCCAGAAGCCAAGTCTCACCAAGCGCGCGTAGGAAATTGACGAGAATGACTTCGGCTGAAGCCGGAATTCCGAAAGGCAGGGCGGCGTAGGAATCGAGAACGGCCTTGAGTAACTCGACGTGGAGGCCCATGGCGAATACGATGGTCACCGCTGCTGCCGAAACGAGTGTCGCGAGCGGGGAGCCGCTGTCGCCTTCTTCCAAGGGGATGCCCGGGATACCGGAGAGCCCGATGAAATTGGAAATGGCAGTCGCCGCAAATTGCAGTGCGATGAAAAAGCAACGGGCCATCACCCCGATCAGCCCCCCGTATGCTGTCTCCCCAACGATCAGTAAGGGCTGTTGGGCAGCCTCGATGGAAGACAAGCTATGCAGGATGCCCTGAAGAACGAGCGGCGAGACTGCCGCCGTCAATCCGACGGCGATGAACAGCCTCACATGAACGGGAACGCGCGGACTCGAAAAGCCGGGTGCAACGAAAACACAGCCTCCGATTCGGCAAAACAGCAGAAAGAGTCCGAGTATTGAGGTTTCCGGCTCCGGGTTCATGACAGCGAAGCGATGACTTCCAGCCGCACACCGCGTGATATCTCCATGTGGGACAGCACGGGAAGAGCAGGAAACAGCCTATCGACGATCATCCGCACATAGGGGCGGGCCTCCGGCGCCGTCACCAGCGCAAATTGTTCACCCCTGTCGATGAGCGGCTTGATGGCCGCAGTCAACTCATTGGCAAACTGCTCGATCAGTCTTGGGTCGAGATCGAACTCAAAGACATCTCCCTTCCCGTCCCGTTTCAGGCTTTGCAGGAATGAGATGTCCCAGCGGCTGCCGAGACGCGCAATGCGGAGCACTCCATCCTGGGCCAGGTCGCCGCAGATCTGCTGCGAAAGGCGATGCCGCACATGCTCCACGATGGCTTCGGGCTTACGGACATGCGGGGCGACTTCGGCGATGGCTTCGAGGATCAGGTGCAGGTTGCGAACCGACACGCGTTCGCCGAGCAGGAGTTTCAGGATTGCCTGAAAGCCCGAGAAAGAGAGCAGAGAAGGGCAGGTTTCATCGAGAAGACGCTTGTACTCCGGCTCAAGCCGATCGGTGAGGGCGCGCAGATCCTTATAGGACATCAGATTGCCGAGATTGCTGCGGATGACCTCCGACAGATGCGTGAGCATCACCGACATGGGGTCCACCGGCAGCAGGCCGCCCGCCCGCAGTTCAGCCGCAAAGACGTCAGGATACCAGAGGGCTTCCATCCCGAAGGCGGGTTCGTGAACTTCATCTCCTGGCAGATCCGGCTTCGGCTTGCCGCCCGGAATCACCAACAGTTCACCGAGGCGCAACTCAAAGCTTGTGACCGTCGTACCATGTATGCGGATCGCATAGCTTCTGGGCGGAATGAGAAGATCGTCGTTGAGCCGGATATCAGGAATGACGAAACCATAGTCCTGAGCGAAGCGCCGCCGCATCTTGCCGACACGGTGCGCGAGTTCACCATGAGACACCAGCATTGCGCTTGCGATCTGGCGGCCGAGCCGCAGTTCGATCTCTGGCGTGCGCAGCAAATCCTTGACCGAGCTGCGCTCCTCCTCCTCCCGGGCCGCGTCCTCCCGCCGGACCTTCTCTTCGGCGGTTCGCAGCAGGAGTGCGTTCTGCCGAATGATGGTAAGTCCGCTGGCGGCGACGATGCCGGAGAGAATGGCGAAGGGAAGAAACGGCAGACCCGGAACGAGTGAAAGTATTCCGAGAAGCATGGCGGCAACCAGCAGGGCGCGCGGATAAGCTCCGAGCTGTGTAAAGATGGCCTCTTGCGCCGCCCCGCGGTTGCCACCCTTGGACACGAGCAGACCCGCCGCGAGAGATACGATGAGGGCCGGAATCTGGGTTACAAGACCATCTCCGACAGAGAGCTTGGTATAGACATCCGCGGCCTCGGAGAAGCTCATGCCGTGCCGCACCATCCCGATAACGATGCCGCCAAACACGTTGACGCCGGTGATGATCAATCCCGCGATGGCGTCTCCACGCACGAACTTGGACGCCCCGTCCATCGAACCGAAGAATGAGCTCTCCTGTTCAAGCTCCGCGCGCCTTCGCCGGGCTTCCTTGTCGTCGATCAAGCCAGCGGAGAGATCGGCATCGATCGCCATCTGCTTGCCCGGAATGGCATCGAGTGTGAAACGTGCCCCGACCTCCGCTATGCGCGAAGCGCCCTTCGTGATTACCATGAAGTTGATGGTGATCAGAATGACGAACACGATCACGCCGATGACGAAGTCACCGCTCATCACCAACCGCGAGAACCCTCCAACCATGTGCCCTGCAGCTGTTGGACCCTCATGCCCGTGTGACAGGATCAACCGCGTAGTGGCGACGTTGAGCGACAGGCGCAGCATGGTGGCGATCAGCAGCACGGTCGGAAAGGCAGAGAAGTCCAGCGGCCTGCCGATCCAGAGGGAAACCATGAGGATCACGACGGCAAGCGAGATGGACAATGCCAGCCCGAGATCCAGAAGGAACGGCGGTACCGGCAGAAAGAGGACGATGAGTATGGCAACGATGCCGGCCGCAAATCCGATATCGCGATTTCCCGCGGAAGGCTGCAGTTCGAGGTGTTGCTGGCGGGCGGCATCTGCCATGTCAGGCACCTTTCAGGTGGCTCAGAAACCCGACTCGATGTGGGCGTATACCTGTTCGGTGAAACTCATCAGCTGGGCCGCCGCAACGGGAGCCAGAAGCAGCAAGGCTGCGAATACAGCGAGAATTTTGGGAACGAAGGTGAGGGTTGCTTCCTGTACCTGGGTGAGGGCCTGGATAAGAGCAATGATGATCCCAACGGCAGTCGCAGCACCCACGGCCGGCCCGGCGCCGACGATTACAGCCCAGATAGCGTCCTGCACGAGCTTCAGGGCGTCGGTCTCGTTCATGCCTCACCGATGCGGTAGCCATCCGACAGGTTCAGCGTCGCTCCGCCCTTGAGGGTTGCTGTCAGCCCAGTCCCATCGACCGCAACGCTGACGGCGACACCCGAAATTGTGCCATCGAGATTGCTTACCGATTTACCGACGAGCGCTGATGCAAGCGTCGCATTCGAGGCGGAGAGCAGCGAATCGAGCTTGCCGTTCAGCTTGATCGACTGTTCCACATTTGAAAAGGAGGCAAGCTGCGAAAGCGTCTGCGTGGGGTCATTGGGCTTCGTGGGATCCTGGTTCTTCATCTGGGCCATGAAGAGCTTGAGAAAGCTGTCGTAGTCCATGTTGGTCTTGAGTGTCGCTGAAGACGACGACGTGTTGCTGGCACTGGCAACAGAGCTCGTGTCGACGGTGGTCATCAGGCGGCCTCCTCATCGTTTGTCGGCACGGCAACTGCAGTCAGCTTCTCCGCGGGAAAGCAGTGGCGCAGCTGCTTCAAAGCATCGAAGTAACGTCCTTCAGCCACCTTGCGGTCTGCAAGGTCAACGAAGTTCAGCATCTCGTCGTCGGTGATGGTCTGCCGGGTGCGAAACGAAAGGTGCTTGTAGAGTTCCGCCGTCATGCCGGCGTTGGCCGGGTCCATCAGCATGGTTTGAACCACGAAATAAAGCTGCCGCACCGGCGTAGTTGCTTCCTCGGCCTGCATCACGTGATTTTCAAGAAGGAAGGTGACGTCGTTCAGAAACTCCAACGATGTCCTGCGGTCCACGCGAAGGACAGCACCGTTGACGTACAGCTTTTCACCACGCTTCAGATGAATGAACATGCCCGTTCCTTCCCAGTCCGTTTCTGATTGTCTCCGACACCTCGATCAGCGCAGAGAAGTCGTCGACATGTCCCTGGCGAATATCCTCGGAGCGCCGGAGCATCCAGATCCCGATCGAGATGAGACTCGCACGGAGCTCTTCGGGCAGACCGTTTCCTTCATCGGCGAGATCCTCGAGCAAAATCGTCCAAAGACGGTTCACGAACAGCAGAGCTTCAACCGAATCCCGCGTGCCCCGGCCCGCTCGTTGGGCACGCTTCAGCAGGTCGATGGCTGTGTCGAAGGCGCGCCGTTCGTTGTCCCGGATCTGCTCGGTGGTGTCTTCCAGCATGGCCATGTAGGTCGTTTCATACATGCTCATCTCGTTTCCATGGTCAGGCATCCGCCACATCAGAGGTAGGACAGCAGGCTCATCCTGCTGATCCGGCTGGTGAGCTCGTAAGAAGCCTGGAGTTGTGCCATGAGAACATTGAGCCGGGTTGCGGCCTCGTAGGGATCAACGTTTTCAAAGGCGGATACGGCTTTGGTGATGTTGCTCTTTCTCTGGCCCAGTGAAGACAATGCTTCCCTGAGCGAAGCTTGGCCAATTCCCAGCCGGGCTTGCTCGTCGGAGATTCTCGCCTGCGCATCGGAAGCGAAGATGAGAGCCTTGTCTGTTGCGGCTGCGAAGGCAGTGGCATTGATCTTGCTGTTGCCCAGAACTTCCATCATGGAAAGTGCTTTGCTCAAGACCTGCGTGAAGGGAGCATTGGCCGTAACGGACAGGTCGATTGCGCTGCCTGAAGGCAGGCGGAACTCGGGAGTTTCAACGGAGGCTGCCGTCCATGTGGATGACCAGGCGGGATCGGAAAACAGGCTACTATATTCGCCATTGATGAAATCGGTGACCTCGGTGGCGGTCAGCGTGGTGGCCGCCGGGTCGTCCGGAGGAAATCCGAAGGTGGATTGAAAGGCGTCGACCACGGCCTGTCGTGGCCCATCATCGTAGGCAGTTATCGGGGGAGAGTTGCTTGCAAGACCCGCGAACAGGTAAGCTCCATCATATGTGGTGGAGAGATAATCTCGAAGCGACTCGAGCGAGGTCCGCGCAAATGTGGAAGCCACCGAGCGCCCGTTATCCGCACCCCGCCCTGCGGTGAGGGTTGACCGGAAGTTGTCGGCAAGTTTGTTCAACGCCGCGAGTGCGTCTTGCGTGGTTGTCGCGGCAATTGAAGCCTGATTTGCTGTGGATGTCGCCTGTTCGATGCTTGCGAGTTGCACTCTGAGGCCGATGTCGGTTCCCGTCTTCACTCCCAACTTCAGACCCACATCGCTGTGGCGCCCGGAGGCAGATTCCGCCTGGGCCGCCGCAAGGCGCCTTTGACTGTCGGCAATCGCCTGGCGAGCAGGCTGCATAAGCAAGGAGGTGGGAATACCCATTACGCCGGCCATCAGCCAACCGCCTCGAGGAGGGTGGCGAGCATCGCGTTGACAACCGTGAGTACCTTGGAAGAAGCCTGATAGCTTTTCTCGAGATCGAGCAAGACCGCCATTTCCTGGTCGATGTTGATCCCTGTCACCTTCGAAAGCGAACTGGAAGCTCGAGACTTTGTTGCCGCGGCCATATCAAGCGAGGATTGTGCGTCCTGCCGGCGGGCTTCGACCCAGGACGCCGATTTCGTGCTGTAGTCCTTCAAGGAAGCCGAGCCGCCCAGGTTTCCCCAGTTGCCGAAGGTTCGGCTCTCGTCGAGTGCATCCGCCAACTCCGCGATTCGAGCCTGGAATCCAGAGAGGCCGGATGTGTTCCGGACGTAGCCGGCGCCACCGAACCCCCCATCCCTGATCAGCAGTGCGGATCCCCCTTGTTCGGGATCGGCCATGGGGTTGAGCCTGAGGAGTGCTGCGAGACCGGCGTTCTGATCCGCCATCGCCGGCAACGCGCCTAAACCGGTGAAGAGACCTTCCACCGTGGGAAGGCCGGGGGGAATCTGGGGATCGGATTCCGAAAAGGCAACGATCAGCCCGCGGCCGTCTGATCCAGCTGCTGCGAGAGTTGCGAGGCGAGAGTATCACGAATCTGCGCAAAGGCCGTTATCTTGCCGCCGGAGACCGGCATGGTGGCGCTGGGGCCGGTCACGGGCACGCCATCGATGAGGAGGGCGTTCCCGGAACTTCCTGCGGGCAGCTGGCCGGCAGGAACGAAGCTGACAGTCCGAGGGCTGCCCTCAAAGAGCACGGCACCGCCCTCTGCATAGATCAGCACATCATTGTTGGGTCGAACGGACGTTCGGATACCGATCTCCTCAGACAGGAGTTTCAGGATCGAGTCGCGCTGATCGAGTGCTTCGGTAAGATCGCCCGCTGTGCCCTGGCCGCGAACGATGCTGTCGTTCACGACCTTGAACTGTGCCAGCAGGCTGGTGATGCGGTCGGAAGACTCCGCCATGCCCTTGTCCGCTTCTGAGCGGAGCGACGTGACCTCGGCATGGGCGGCGTTCAGTGCGCCTGCAACGGCGCGCGCCGCTTCCAGCGCGGATCTGGCAAGGGTTGTGCTGGCAGGGTTTTGCTCAAGGCTGCGCAGCGCGTCCTGCAGCTTTCCGAGTTTCGCCGCTGTGGACTGGTCATCTTGCGGATCGCCGGTGAGGATGCTCATCCGGTCCAGCGCATCCAGCATGATCTGCCGGTCGGACGCGACGCTCGTGGAAGTGAGAAGCTTGTCCAGCAACAACCGGTCACTGCTGCGCGTGATCTGTGAAACCACTGGCCCCGTGCCTGGAAGTGATACGACCTCCGCCGTCTTTCTCGCATAGTTCTCGTCACCCGCGGAACTTACGTTTCGCGATGTTACCGATGACTGCGCTGCGCTTACCGAGAGGCCCGCGAGCGCATAATTCAATGCCGAGGAAAGAGTCGCCATATCCGGGGCCTCATGCCACCTTCATGCTGCATCACCGTTTCAGATTGACCAAAACATCCATCAACTCTGAACCCGTCTGAAACACCTTTGAATTTGCCGTGTAGCCACGTTGCGCGTCGATCATCGTTGTGAGCTCGCCCGCAAGATCGACGGTGGACTGCTCCAGAGTCTTTGACATGATGTCACCGAGACCCCCGGACTGCGCGAATCCGACCGTCACTCCGCCGGCATCCGAGGTGGCCTGGAAGACATTGCCCGCAAGTGGCGTCAAAAGATCAGGGCTGGTCACATGCGCCAGGGGAATTCGGAAGACCGGAATTCGCGTCCCACTGTCATAGAGTGCGTAGACATAGCCATCCCGTGCAATTTCCACGTCCGTCGGCTCGCTGGCCGGATTGCCATTGACCGTGGCTGAAAGCACCGTGTAACCCGAGGCAAATTGGGTCGTGCCGCCGATATCCAGCGTAAAGTCGGCGCCGCCCGGAATGGTGAAGCTGAACTGACTGGTCTGCGACGGGTCAAGCTTCCCGTCTGACCCGAAGGCAACAGATTGGGCGGTAAGGGGGCCCGACGCATAGGGAAAACTTCCTCCCGGCGCCGCGTCATGCGAGTCGAACACCGACATCTCCCAGCTGCCGATGCCGGTCTTCGCGAAATAGATGTCAAGCTTCACCTCTCCGCCGAGGTTATCATAAGCGAGGAGCGAGGATTTGTCGGTGTAGGTCGACGTCGGCCCATTGAAGGAGGGGAGGTCGCCAACCGCAACGTCACTGGCGGTGGACGGCAGGTTGGCCTTTATGGAACCCAGTGTCGAAGGCGTTGCGGAAAGCGACGGCCCGCCGAAGCTGACTGGCACAAGGCCGTTGAAACCATTGAGAGTGACGCCGGGCTGGTCAGGGTTCAGTTTGTAGCCGAGAAGCGAAAATCCTGCGGCGTTTACCAGCTTTCCATTGCCATCGGTGACGAAGGATCCGGCCCGCGTGAGATAGGGTGTCCCTGCGGGGTTAGAAACCACGAAGAAGCCATTCCCGCTGATTGCAAGATCACTGGCTGAAGACGTTCCGGCGAGCCCCCCCTGTGCACCAATATTGTGGCGCACATCCGTGAGAACGGAGCCCGACTCATATGCGGATTCCTGGTTGGCCAGAACCAGACTTGAAAACTCGCAGGAAGAGCCCTTGTATCCTGTCGTGTTGACGTTTGCGACATTGTCCGCCACTGCCGCCAGGCGGTTCGCCTGGGCGTTCATGCCGGATACACCTGTACGCATCACCCCATTGAGACTCATTACCAATACCCTTCGCTGGCTTCCTTCCCAGTTTGCGTCGGATGGCTTGTGCAGGACTTGTGCAGGAGATCGTCAGGACAAGCGGCAGAATTGCCGTGAAGCCGCCGTCCATGTGCCGAATCCCGTGGCGACAAGATTGCGGATGACGCTGCAGATATATCTCTTCTGGGCAGGATCATTGTCAGGCCCGGCATGATAACGGGCGACAGCCATGGCCCAGCTTCCCTCCCGCCGCCGCAGGTCCTTCAGGAAGCGTGCGGCGTAACGTACATTCAACGCGGGATCGAGCATGTCAGAGACCGAGGAAAACTCGGCTCCGTGGTAATGATGGTTTATCTGCATGCAGCCAAGATCGATCAGGATCTTGCCTTTCCGGCGGGCGCTCGCAAACTCCGCAAGAGCCTCTTGCCGTGTTCTGGCGAAGACCGTCTTGCCCTCGATATTGAGGGCATAGGGGTGCAGTTTTCCCTTCTTCCCCGTTTCGGTTAGAGCCACGGCGTAGAGAACGCCCAACGGCACATCTTCCGCAGCTGCTGCAGCGACCATCTGGCGCTCACATATGTCTGCCTGCCCGCCATAGGCGTACGCGGATGCTTCACACGACGATGTGAGCAATGCCAGGCTGCAGCAGCGAATCGCGTTCAAGAGCTTCATTGGTGGCATTGTTTGATCGTGGTTCATCCTTGCGTGGAGTTGGCCGATCGCCTCCCCCGGCCGCCGGTCCGCCATTTGAGGTGGCGGCACCCGTGTCACTGCTGCTGTTGCGGTGCAGGATCGGGGATGGCACGTTCCCATCAGACGATTGTACGTATAAAGTAATCGCAGGTGCGGCTTCGGACGGGACAAGACCGCAGATCCTGTCGCTCAGGAACGCCAGATCACCCTGCAACGCATCCGCTGCAGCCTGCTTTGCCACCGTAATGTGAATGCGCATCTCCCCGCCCACGCGGCGCAGCATCACATCCACTTCACCGAGGAGTTCAGGCTTGAGCTTCATGCGCAGGATCTTCACCTCTCCACCAGACGACAGCGTCTGCAATGGCGAACCGGTGGAGACGGACCGGGATTTGAGGACGGCCTCAAGCTGCACCATCAGTTGGCGTGAGGCAGGAGGGACGGCAGGCGCATTCACCGCGCCACCCGTCACGATATCAGGCTTTGGCGGAATCACGCTGTCGCGCAATTCCATTGGCAGCTTTTCCGCTCGCGAATTTCCGTTTGCGTCGCTTTCCTCCAGGCCATGTGACGTCCTCTGCGGACCAGCAGCAGGCTCCTCATGCCCCAACGAAGGAGCACCGCGGCCCGTGCCATGCTGTGTTTGGCCTTCAACGTGTGGAGTGAACCGGCTGTGCGGTGTGTCAGTTTTAGAGTCAACGTTGTGCCTCTCAGTTGAGGTCTCCGCGGTCTGAAGGTCCGGAGCGGGGGGCCTGGAACCCCCGAGTGCAGGTGTGCCCGTTGTGCCCGAGAATGCAGAGAGCGAGTTGTGTGGTTCGGGAATGTGCAGTGGTGGGAACTCCGCTGCCTCGCGCAGGGGCCCCGCTGGGGCCTCCGGAACTTGACCGATGTTTTGAATGACAACGGCAGTTACACCGTCTGGCGCGAAAGGTTGACTTTTATCATTGGACAACGACTCCGCGGCATCGTCTTCCTCATCCGCGCAGGCGTTGCCATCGAACGCATCGAGCAGCGACGCGAATGGTGATGCGTCCTGTTCCCCCATATCTCGTCTTACTTGACGAGAGGTATCGTGACAAATTCTCACATTTGACGGTTGAATCGGACCCGTTACCATCAGTTTTCTTCTGCCATAAGCTTGTGTGATTGGGTTAGGAGTTCCGCACCGCGCGCTGCGAGGCCGCTGGTGTCAGTCATTTCTTCAGTATCTTCCGGGGGCCTGGACGGTGGACGCTCAATCTGCAGGCCAAGCGACAAAGCAGCACCGAGGAGTGCCGTTTCCTGTATGCCGAGTGCATTGCGGTGAATTGACCTCAGGCGCGTGAGTGCGGCGTCGCTTTCGGGACTCACGATATCGTAGAGAACAGTGTAGAATTGCCCGAGTTGATCTTCGTCGCTTCCCTCGACTGCCGCGCGTCGGACGCGCCTCGCTGCAAACCCGGTCATTTCCGGTAGTCCAGCCGCCGCCGATTTTCTCGCCAATGCAAGGTATATGGAACGGCGCTGTTGCAGGGATAACTTGGTCACGATCACATCTAGCTGGTAAAGGCTCGGGACAGAGTTCTTCACTGCCCAGTACACAAGTGTAGCCGTCACGTCTTCCCAGAAGGCTTGGGCATAGATTGAAGAGGGGAAACGGCGTACATAGCGTTCCAGAGTCTTCCAGAAACCGTGCTCGTCACGTGCCTCTGCATAGGCCAGTGTCAGGCGGCGAAGCGCCGACTCCTCGATCGCCGTGCCTGGCATTGCCGCCGCTGCGAGAGCAAATAGATCCTGCCTCGCTGCTCCTTTGGTGAGCAGGGCCTTGGCAAGTGCGACACGCCCTCCAAGCCGGGCCGGAAGCGCAGAGGGGTCAATCTTCGCAAACAGGTCATTCGCCTTTTGATGATCGCCCCGCATGAAGGCTGCAGCAGCTTCGAGAAGGAGTTGATGGGGGTTCGAATTGGGGTCGGCATTCGTAAACCGTGCTGCGATCTCGGGATCACCTCCGCTCAGGACAAATGCGACGACTTGATGCTTCAACAGAGCGTCTTCTGATTCAGATATCCTTTCCAGAGTGCCGGTGATTTCGAGCAGCACTTCCTGCTGTTCAGCTACCGCCGGATGGCTGCCGGCTGCGGCGTCGTCCTGAAGTACCAGGAGCCGATCAACTTGCGCGACAGCGAGTGCAACGTCGCCTTCGGATAATCCCGCAGAGTTCATCCCGGGGTCCGCAAGAACCTCGTTGACAAAGAGGGCGCAGGACAGGAGCATCACTGCCATCGGGCACCGCATCACGGCCCCTCCTTGCTGACGAAGATTTCGATGCGGCGGTTCTCGGGCGCCTGAGGGTCCTTGGCATTTTTGGGCTCGAGATCGGCCACACCCTCGACACGCCTGATACGGCCTTCCTCCAGACCACCCCGAATCAACATGTAGCGTGCAAGATTCGCCCGGGCGGTGGAAAGCTGCCAGTTGTCATAGTATCTGTTCCGGTAAGGGCGCGAGTCCGTGTGTCCCCTGACCACGATGATACCGGGCTTTGACTTCAACGCTGTGGCAATGGCTTCGACGAGGCGAAGCATCTGCGGCTCGGGTTCAGCCGAACCGGTCCTGAACATCTCGAATTCTGCGCTTTCGGTGAGGCTGATGAGCATGCCATCAGCAGTGGCCTTCACTTCGATGTCCTTCTCCAGTTGCTTCGCCGTCTTGCCGAGTTGATGGGCGATTTCCTGCCGAATAGCCTTCGATTTCTCCAAGCGGTCTTTCTCACCACCAGGCGGGTCTGCCGACCTCTTCTCGACCGGTTCGACCTCGTCTGGTCGCAAGTCGTCTGGCAAGGCGTGACTCCGGTCCGCCTTTTCCCAGCTCTTCGGATCAAAAGGATCGCCAACCCCAGGATTGCTCTTGTCCGGCTTCAGGGACGGAGCGGCTTCGACCGCGCTATCAAGTCCGGCCGCCTCGGCTTGGGAAGCTGTCTTCGCCACCCGGTCCAGCGACTGGGATGGATTGGCCATCATCTCCGCTTCGTCCCTCGCATCCTTCTTTCCTGGTGGGAATCCCTGGGTCGTCTCTCCCGCTTGGGGGGTCTGCGGACTATGGGTGTCCTTCATGTCCTTTAAGCTGCGAGGACCAGTCGAATTATCCGTCAACTTGATGGGATTGAAGTAACTCGCAACCTGGGACCGGGTCTCTTCGTTCGACGCATTGATCAGCCACATCACGAGAAAGAACGCCATCATCGCGGTGACGAAATCGGCATACGCGATCTTCCATGCCCCGGCTTTCCCGGCAGACGTGTCGTCGACAACCCGCCGCCGCACGATCACGATTTCTGGCATTTCATCCCCGCTGCCCTGACTCATGATGCGGGTCCCTTGAGAGCGTCGATCCAGCGTGCGGCGAGTTCCTCAAAACGGATGGATGCCGATCGGAAGACGAGCTCTACTTCAGGGCCATCTTGCAGCGTCAACGACAGTCCGTCCCTTGAAAGTGCGGACCGGAGATGTTCAATCAAGTGTAGCGGTGCCCTGATCTCAAAAAGGGGGTCGGCCGACTCGCTCTGCGCTTTCTGAAGGAGGACGAGCAGCTCGCTTGTCGCCTTCCGGCTGACTTCGAGATTGAGAAAGGGAACCAATGCCTCGAATACAGCCTGTTCGATGGAAAATTGCAAATCAGCGAAGGCCACCTTCACCTGATCGGCGAATTGCGATGCTGCACCGCCACTGAGTTGCTCTGTAAGCTGCGTCTCACGTGCAGCTGCCGCAAGCCGGTCGCTCTCCCAGCGCAGGTGCAATTCGGCAACTTGCGATTCGAGTTCTGCAACACGCCCGCTTGTGTCATTCACCGTGACTTCGACCGGGTGTCCGCCCCCCTCTGGTGCGAAGGCGCTGAATGTCTTCTCATGCGGCTGATGCTCTAACGAGGGAGCCGCCTGCGCACGGTCTTCCTGCAACCAGCGGCTGAGGGGAATCATGCAGCATGGCCCTTCGGCTCATTGAGCCACTGCTTGAGGACCTCGACAGCGCGCTCTGGGTCCAGTTCGACAATCTTGACCAGCCTGTCCTTGGGGCTGCTCGCCACTTCCCTTGCGAGAGTGTCTAGTAGGGGATCGGCCCCGTGATCGCCGAGCTGCGGCAAAGCAAAGCTGTCAAGCGCCGCGCTGGAGAGGGACATGTCGGTTGTTGGCATGCCGGCGGGATCCGACATGTCGGCCAAGGCAGCCGGTTGTCCAATCCCGGCCATCAGGGGACGCTCGGCCATGATGGCCCGCAACGCCGGACGAAGTCCCAGCAACAGAATCAGCAGTGTAACGAGAATCAAGGCGCCCGCGTTGACCAGAGTGCCCGCATATTTGCCCAGCCACGCAACCACTCCACCTGCCTCTTCTGCGGGCACAGCATCCTCGGGCAGGAAGTCGACAGCCGTCACGGTCAGCGTATCACCGCGGTTCTCCATGATGCCGGATGCCGAAGCAATCAGCCCCTTGAGCTCTTCGATCTTCGCGGTGATTGCCTCGGGTGACGGGGAATTGCCAAGGCTCTTGGCCAGCATGACCCGGTTCACCACAACCGCGACGGAGAGCCTATCGACGCCGTATCCGTCGGAGGTGGTGGAAACCGAACGCGAGTTGATCTCATAGTTCGTCAACTCCTCCTTGCGATCCTTCTTTTCGCTCGACTTGTCACCAGCGGGGTTCGTCGCCTGCTCAACCGGAATGTTCTGCTCAACCGTCACGCCAGCCGCACTTTGTGCGTTTTGGGCTTCGCCACTCTCCTTGATGGTTCGGACAGACCGCTCCACCCGGGAGTTCGGATCAAACGTCGTCTCACTTGTCTGGCGCCGGTCCGCATTCAGCTTCGCGCTGACACTGACCTGAAAGTTGCCAGCCCCGACATAGGGCATGAGCGTGCGTGCAACTCGGCTTTCAATATCCTCCGATATGCTGCGCTCCAGGCCCATGAGCTTCTCCGGAGCAGCTGATACGCTATCGCCCGTGGAAGCGAGCAGCCTGCCATCTGCGCTCATCACCGTCACGTCACTGGCGGATAGTCCGGGGATTGCCGCTGCCACCAAGTGCTGGATTGCGGAGGCCGAACGTTCTCCGGTATCCCCATCCGCTCTGATAATGACGGAGGCGGTGGCATGGTCACCGCTGTTGCGGAAACTGCCTTCATTTCGAAGTGCAAGGTGAACCCGTGCCGCCCTCACGCCGTCGATCAGCCGGATCGTCTTTGCCAGCTCTCCCTCAAGCGCCCGGACCTTGGTGACCTGCTGCATGAAGGTGGTGAGGCCAAGGGAACCGAGCTTGTCAAAAAGTTCATAGCCAGCGGAATCGCTGCGCGGCAGGCCCTTCTCGGCCAACAACATGCGAGCCTTGGCGGCGCGGCCATTTTCGACAAGGACCGAATCACCGGCGGTATTGATGTCGAAAGGTATGCCCGCATCCTGCAGTGCTGCTCCCATGCGAGTCACGTCTTGAGGGTCAAGACCGGAGTAGAGGATTTCCTGTTGCGGCCGGCTGAGCAGATAACCACTCGCGCCGACGAGCAGAAACACCGTTAGTCCCGTCAAGCAAAGGGCGACCAGACGCCGGACGCCCAGCCCGGCTACACTGTCGCGCAAGCGCCTCAGGATTTCGAAAACATTGTTCAAGTCATTCTCCGCCAGCGCGGGCCTCAAGGCGGCACCGCGTTAGAGCTGCTCTGTCTGCGACCACCTAGACAGGCGAATCATCAGCCCTTGAACAGCGAAAGGATGTTCTGGCTGTTCTGGTTGGCAATACTGAGCGATTGCACGCCCAGCTGCTGCTGAACTTGCAACGCTTGAAGCTTTGTCGATTCCTCGTTCATGTCGGCGTCGACGAGGGCGCCGATGCCCCGCGTGATGGCATCCATAAGCGACGCCACGAAGTCCTTTTGTAAGTTCACGCGCTGCTTCACAGCGCCGAGATTGGCAGCCGAGCTCGTCATCCTGCCGATCGTGGTATCCACCCAAGCAATCATCTGCTCCAGGTCCTGCACATCATTGCCGTTGTTTGTCAGCGTCGAGATATCGAGAGTCGCTACGGAGTAGGTTACACCGCCATTTCCTGTCGTATCGGTGGAGTCCAAGATGCCGGACTGGTCGGCCGCATCGTAAAGCTTGATACTGGCAACATCGATTGAAATTGTGCCGATGGATATCCCTGACGTTGCGCGCGAGAACGAGGCAACGATGGTCTTGGTCGGGGTGTAGTCCGGCGTTGAAGAGTCAACCGAAATCCAGTTTTCACCGCTGAATACCGATGTGCCGCCGATCGAGGTCAATTGTCGCTGCAGTTCAGTTATCTCGGACTGGATCTTGCCGCGGTCAACGCCGGGCTGGCGCGCGGCAACGAGCTTGTTCTTGATATCCTTCACGGCATCGATGGCGCTATTGATGCCGGTATATGCGACGTCGATGGTGGCAGACCCAAGCCCCAGTGCGTCTTTTACGGTTGAAAGGGCGCCGCTGTCGGAGCGCATCGTGGTGGCAATCGACCAATAGGCGGCATTGTCTTCAGCCTTGCCGACCCGAAGGCCCGTCGAAATGCGGGTCTGTGTCTCGTCGAGTTTGCGGATCGTTGCCGTCAGATTCTGCAATGCAGTCATTGCAGAACCGTTGGTCAGGATGCTGGCCATCGCGGATGTCCCTAAGCGAGATCAAAAATGAGGACGGACATTCCGGAACCGCGCCGGCTTGCGGGATTGGCATCATGCCTGGCCGCAAACACGGCGGCCCCCGCCGTTTCCTCATAATCCGCTTATGGTTAGCGATTGGTTAACGGTCTGTGCCGCCCCGCTTGCGAGACCGGGCGGCACTACGTGCTAGCCCCGGAACAGGGACAGAATCTGCTGGCTGTTCTGGTTCGCGATGCTGAGCGACTGGATGCCGAGCTGCTGCTGAACCTGGAGAGCCTGCAACCTGGTGGATTCCTCGTTCATGTCCGCGTCCACCAGGGTGCCGATACCGCTGGTGATGGCGTCCATCAGCGAGTTCACGAAATCCTTCTGCATGTTCGTTCGCTGCTTCACCGCACCGAGGTTGCTTGCCGCCGTGGTCATCTTACCAATGCCGCCATCAACCCATGAGATCATCTGTTCGAGATCCTGCAAGTCATTGCTGGTGTCGGTGATGGCCGAAATGTCGAGAGACAGGATGGAATAGTTCACATTGCCGTTCGCCGTGGTGTCCTGACTGTCGAGAATGCCGGACTGATCGTTGGTATCGATCAGTTCCGTCGTGGTGATGTCGACCGAAATCGTTCCAACCGATACCTGACCACCTGACCGCGAAAAGGAAGCGACGATGGATTTCGTTGAGTTGTAGGACGCTTGGCTGGAGTCCACCGACAGCCAGTTTTCTCCAGAGAACACGGATGAATCGGCGATGCTCTGGAGCTGGTTCTGCAGCTCCGCGACTTCCGACTGCACCTTCGAGCGGTCGACACCCGGCTGCCGTGCTGCGACGAGCTTGTTCTTGATTTCCTTCGTTACATCGATCGCCTTGTTCATACCCGTGTACGCCACGTCGATGGTCGCGGCACCGAGCCCTAGTGCGTCCTTCACGGTGGACAGCGCGCCGTTATCGGAGCGCATGGTGGTGGCGATTGACCAGTAGGCTGCGTTGTCCTCGGCAGCCGCAACACGGAAGCCAGTGGAAATGCGGGTCTGGGTGATTGAAAGCTGCTTGTTGGTCGCGTTGAGGCTCTGCAACGCCGTCATTGCAGAGGCGTTGGTCATGATGCTGGCCATGAGGCTGTTGTCCCTTGGAACACGGTACTGACGGGGGACATCCGGATACAGAGTTCCGGTGAGACGGATTGGGCCTGATGCCTAAGCGAGGATTACGCGCTTCCGTCACCGGCCATTAAGGTAAACACTGCAGGGTTTCCAATCCCTTAAGTCGAAAGAAAAAATTTGTGGCGGCCGATCTTGCAGCCGCCACGGTCAGGAAGGCAGGTTTAGCGGAACAGCGAGAGTACCGTCTGGCTGTTCTGGTTGGCGATGCTGAGCGCCTGAATGCCAAGCTGCTGCTGAACCTGAAGTGCCTGAAGCTTCGTAGATTCCTCATTCATGTCGGCATCCACGAGTGCACCAACACCGTTGTCGATGGCCGTCATGAGTGCAGACACGAAGTCAGATTGGGTCTTGGTTCGCTGCTTGATGGCGCCTAGGTTACTGGCTGCCGTCGTCATCGAGCTGATGGAGGAATCGACATAACCAATCATCTGCTCAAGATCCTGCAGATCATTGCTGGTGTCCGTGACACCCGAGATGTCCAGATCGGACACCGAATAGTTCACGTTGCCATTGGCGGTGGTGTCCTGCTCGTCGAGAATGCCGGACTGATCATTCCCATCATATAGCTTGACGCTGCTGACATCGATGGAGATGGTCCCCACTGAAACGCTTCCGCCGCTGCGGGAGAACGACGCGATCATGGTCTTCGTGCCGTTGAACCCGGCGGCGCTGGAATCGACCGAAAGCCAGTTTTCGCCGGAGAACACCGAGGACTCGGCAATGCTCTGCAGCTGGTTCTGCAGCTCCTTGATCTCCGACTGAACCTTGCCGCGGTCGATGCCGGGCTGGCGGGCCGCCACGAGCTTGTTCTTGATTTCCTTCGTGACATCGATGGCGCTGTTCATGCCCGTATAGGCAACGTCGATCGTCGCGGCGCCCAGGCCGAGTGCGTCCTTCACGGTGGAAAGTGCGCCACGGTCGGACCTCATGGTGGTAGCTATCGACCAGTAGGCGGCGTTGTCCTCGGCGCTGCTGACGCGATAGCCGGTCGAGATGCGCGTCTGCGTCTGGCTCAGGTTCTTGTTGGTGTTGGTCAGGCTCTGCAACGCAGTCATTGCAGACTGGTTGGTCATGATGCTTGTCATGGGTGAAGTGTCCCCTTACCCGTGTTCACGCTGGAGAACATTCCGGGGCGGAGCCGGTTAACGGGACTGCATCATGCCAGAGGGAACAACCCTCCCCGTTGCGGCGGACCTTACGGGAAACTTGCTACCGCGCAGCTAAGGGATGCGGTTAAGAAGAGATGAAGGAGTGAACAAGGCTCCCCGCCAGGAGATTCCACCCGTCGATCAACACGAAGAAGAGCACCTTGAAGGGCAGGGAGATGACTGTCGGGGGCAGCATCATCATACCCATGGACATCGTCAGCATCGATACGATCAGGTCGATCACCAGGAAGGGAAGCGCGATCAGAAAGCCGATTTCGAAGCCACGCCTCAGTTCCGAGATCATGAAGGCGGGAACCAGAATTCGCAGGTCGACCTCGCCCACCTTGGAAACTGCAATGTTCCGCTCCTCGGCAATGGCTTGAAACAGCGCAAGATCCTTCTCCCTCACGTTTCTTGTCATGAAGTCCCTGAATGGCCCGGTTATCTTCTCATAGGCCTGAGTCTCGGTGATCTCGCCAGACATATACGGGTCCAACCCATTGGCCTTCGCCTTGTCGAACACCGGTGCCATGATGAAAAACGTCAGGAACAGTGCCAGAGACACCATGACCAGATTTGCGGGGGTGCTTTGCAGTCCGAGCCCCGACCGGAGGAACGAAAAGGCTATCACGAGTCGTGTGAAGCTTGTCACCATGATCAGCAGCCCAGGGGCAAGCGACAGTACCGTAAGCAGAACGACATATTGCAGGATGCGCCCGGATACGGAGGGGTCACCCGCCGGCATGAACTTGCTGAGGTCCGACAACTGCGCTGCGGCCGGAGAGGCCAGCAGCAGGATGGCGGGTATGGAGGCGAGGATCTTCATTCGACAAGAAGACCGTGAATGAGGAGGCCCTGCACCTGGCCCTTGGAGAGTGTCCGGATGTTTTCGTTCAGGTCATCCTTGAGTGCGAGCAATCCCGAAGGCCCCTGCAACTGCTCGAGCCGAACGGTTCGGAGATAGGCGAGTATCTGCTCGCCGGATCTTTCGGCGAGCAAATCAGGCGGGGTCTCCGCGCCCTGCCTCACAAGTATGGATCCTTCAAATCGAATCCATTTACCCTGTGGCGCGGCAAGTGTGGTGAGTACGGGTGGAATGGCCACGATCTTGAGTTCCGCCAAGGGTGTTGCATCGGTGGACGTAACCTCCACTGACGGTTCCTCGCCCCGGGCAGGTTCAGGCGCGGCTGGGTTTTCCGTCGATCCCGATGCCTCGACTTCGGGCTTCCCCGGCGGCGTGGGGTCACCAGTGGCCTCGACGGGAGGCTGCACGAAGAGGCCCACCGCAAACCCGACACCGGCACCCATCAGGCTCAGTAGCAGAATGACGACGACTGTCGTCGTGGTCTCCCCGCTCAAGCCTGCTCCAGTCCTTGCCATGGCATTTCTCGAAATTCAGAAGGGCGATACGCGGTCCCAGATCTGCTGGCCCCAGCCCGGCTGTTGCACTTCGCTGATCCGGCCGCGGCCACCATAGGAAATGCGCGCCTCGGCAATTTTTTCATAGCTGATCGAGTTGACCGGTGAGATGTCCACCGGCCGCACAAGTCCGGAAAGGTGCAGGATGCGTTGCTCGAAATTGACCTCGACCTCCTGGCTTCCCTCGATCAGCAGGGATCCGTTGGGCATCACCCGTGTCACCATCGCCGCCACGGACAATTCGATGCGCTCTGACCGCGCGGTGGTACCCTGGCCGGCACTGCTACTGTTGGAATCGACATTTGCCCTGCCGCTCAAGTCGGCTTCAGTCGTGCCCATCCAGTCAAGATTAAGTCCCACCTTTCCGTCAGCCGAGGACTTCCGGCTTCGATTCGAGGTCGAATTCAAGGTTGCCCGATCGTCGATCTCGATTCTTACGGTCAGCAAGTCTCCCGTGCGGCTGGCGCGCGGATCGCGGAAGTAATCCGCACTTCCGCCGATCCAGCTTCCTGAGGGGCTTGACAGCGTTTCCACCTCTCCCATGGACTGGTTTGCCGCGGCAGCCCCGATCCCCTGTCCGACCGGCGAGAGGGCTGGCGCCTTATTGAAGTCCTCGAAGTCGGACGAGCAGCCGGCGACAAGGCACATCAGAAGCATGCCGAATGAACGCCTCATTCTCCCCCCTGTGGGTCGCGGGCCGCGGCTGCGATGACGTTGACCAGCTTTGCCGCCAGCTCGGGTTTCATGACGTCGAGAATGGCGCTTGCCTGACGTGGTTTGAGCTGACGCAGGACCGAGGACGCCAGGCGAAAATCCAGCTTCTCCATCTGAGCAGCCGCTGCTTCCGCGCCGACGCCAGAGTAGATATCGACCAGTTCCTTGTTGGCGAGATCTCGCAGCGCGTTCCGCTTGCGGATCAGTTCCGAAAGCTGCTGCGTGCGTTGCTCGAGAAGATCGAGTCTGTCAGACACTTTCGCTTCAAGTTCCTTGAGAGCGGAAGCCTGACGGGCAGCCCTCCTCTCTGCCGCGAGGTCGGAAATCGATGTGCAGTAGGTTTCAATCGCCTTCCGGACAGTCGCGTCATCCGGTGTGTCGGACCGTGCAGCCATCACCGGAAGTCCCATACCCATGACAAAGATCAGGCCAATCGATCGACCACGCCTCATTGGATCACCAGCTCCGCCTGCAAGGCGCCCGCCGTCTTGATGGCTTGCAGGATGGCGATGATGCCGTTGGGCTTGAGACCAATGCGGTTTAAGCCATGCACAAGGCGTTCGAGACTGGGCCCAGCCAGGATCGCCACCTTCGCACTGGACTGCTGTGCCGAGATGTCGGTCGACTGCTGGGTCTCGGTCCTTCCGTCGGAAAAGGGTGCAGGCTGGACAACCTCGGGCGACTCGGTGACCCGGATCGTGATCGTGCCATGTGCAATGGCCACCGGCGAGACGCGAACCTTGCTGCCGATCACGATGGTCCCGGTCTTCTCGTCGATGACAACGCGCGCCGGCGAATCGGCCTCCACCTGCAACTCGCCCAGAGCGGCCATCAACCGTGATGCCGAAATCTTTCGTGGCCGCTCGATCGACACTGTTCGGAAGTCGTCTGCCTGAGCGATCGCCTTTCCATAGTGCCTCGTTGCAAAGCCATTGATCACCTCCGCTATGCGCGCGGCCGTGGCGAAGTCGGGATTGCGGATCTTGAGGGACAATGACGCCACGCCATTGAAGTCGGCCGGCAATTCACGCTCGATTAGCGCACCCCCGGGAATGCGGCCGCCGGTCGGCGTTCCTTCCGAGAGTTTTTCGGCTTCGCCTATCGCTTGAAAACCCGTGACTGAAATGGCTCCCTGGGCCACCGCATAGGCATTTCCGTCCGCAGCCGACAAGGGGGTCATCACCAGGGTGCCCCCGCGCAGTGAGGTGGCATCGCCAAGCGACGAGACGCTCACGTCGATACGCTCGCCGGCCGAGACATAGGGCGGCAGTCTCGCTGTCACTATCACCGCGGCCATGTTGCGGGCCTTGATGGATCCCTGGGGTACCGCAACCCCGAGGCGTTGCAGCATCGACCGTGCCGACTGCTCAGTGAAGGGCGATCCGCGCATCGTGTCTCCGGTTCCGGCAAGTCCCATCACCAATCCATATCCCACCAGCTGATTGTCGCGGATTCCCTGAACATCGGTGATGTCCTTGATGCGCGACATGGCTTCGCCGCGGGCGGCAAAGACGAGAAGAAGCGCCAGGGTCATGAGCACGCGCCTCATTCGCTGCTAATCCGCAGTTCTCCTCCTGCCAGCACTTCCACCTTTATGATGGAGCCGGTTTCCAGAGCCCGTGCCGAGATAATGTCTCCTTCGCCCCCATCCGACAGGGCGACCACTTCGGTCGAGATGGAGAACCCGTCCTCGCGATATGTGGCTGTCGAAGTGGAACCGCGCTTGATGGCCGTCGGAGTTACCAGTCCGCCAACAGCGATCGGCATTCCGGCCACCAGCCTCCGGCGGGTCTCCCGCCCGATGACTTCGGAATTGCTTGTTGCAATTCCCGACAGCGATTGAGGCGTGGTCCTGAACTGCCGCGTGCTAAGCCGGTCGGCCGTGATGGTTTCTCCCGGCAAGATAGTTTCCACCGGCACGGGCAGGTCTCGGATCCCGAAGTCTTGTGCCACCGCCTCCGCGGCCGCCTGGGCAAGAAGCAGCGCCGTGAGAAAAAAGGACAAACCTGGCACGCGCATGTATCACCGAATGCCTTTGCTGACGACACCTGCCATGTCGTCCGCCGCCTGAATGACCTTGGAATTCATTTCATAGGCGCGCTGGGCCGATATCAGCTCCGTGATCTCGCGCACCGGATCGACGTTGGAACTTTCGAGATAGCCCTGCTGCACCTTGCCGAAGGAGAGATCGCCGGGCAGCCCGGTCACCGCAGCTCCCGATGCATCGGTCGGCTGAAAGAGATTGCCGCCAAGCGCATTGAGGCCAGCCGGGTTGGTGAAGTTCGCCAGCGTGATCTGACCGACGGACACCATATCGGCCTGGCCTTCAACGCGGGCAAAGACCTCGCCCGTCTGGTTGATCTCGATGCCGGTCGTGCCCGCGGGCACATTCAGGGCCGGCTCCACCGGATATCCATCGGCAGTCACGATCTGACCAGACGCGCTGACGTTGAAGGCACCTGCGCGGGTATACAGTGTCTCGCCATTGGGGCTGGTGACCTGGAACCAACCGGGACCGTTCAATGCGAGGTCGAGCTGGTTTCCGGTGTCCGCCAGCGGCCCCTGAATGTTGAGCAGGCGCATGGCGGAGAGTCGGGTGCCGAGGCCAAGCTGCGCGCCCTCCGGAATCATGTCCTCACCCGACTGCTCCGGAACTCCCTGCACCCGCTCCATCTGGTAAAGGAGGTCGGTGAATTCGGCGCGGGTACGCTTGTAGCCGGTGGTATTGATGTTTGCGATGTTGTTGGCAATCACCTCGACATTGAGTTGCTGGGCCGACATGCCGGTGGCCGCGATCGACAATGCGCGCATCTCGCTCTCTCCTATATCTGCATGCGGCTGATCTCTTGATAGGCAGAGACAGCCTTGTCGCGTACTGCGAGAGCCGCCTGAAGCGTACGCTCCGCGGCCATGACCTTGTCCACAACCGTCTGCAACGGCAGGCCGCCCTGAACACCTGCCACAGCCGCGGCTTCGCCTTGCTGGACGATGGCGGTGGTTTCCCCAGCAAGGCGTCCTAGCATGCTTGCAAAGTCGGAGCCTGGTTGCTGCGGGGGCGCGGCAGTCGCGGTTCCCTGGGCCGGGCGCATCGCCAGTCCGGGAATGCTTGCACGGGAGTCGAGGGTCAGCATGGGTTATTGGCCCTTCAGCAGGTCGACCATAAGTGCTGACATCTCTCTTGCCTGCTTGATAAGCTGGAGATTGGCCTCATAGGAGCGTGAAGCCTCGCGCATGTCCGCCATCTCCACCATCATGTCGACATTGGGGCGCTTCACATAACCAGAGGCATCGGCCGCAGGGTGGCCGGGGTCATAGTCGGTCTTAAAGGGCTTCTGATCACGGGTGATGCGCTCGACACCCACCGTTTCGGCACCCGTTGCTTCATCGAGCATTTGCTGAAACGACACGAGCTTGCGGCGATAGGGATCGGCTCCTGGAGTGGTGCCGGTGGACTCCATGTTCGCCAGATTTTCGGAAACGACCTTGAGCCGCATCGACTGGCTCTGCAGGCCGGAAGATGCCGTGCGCATGATGGCGAGCAGGGGATCCAGCATGTCAGGCCTTCACGCTCGCAAGCAGCATCCGCTGAAAGGCGCGCATCAGGCTGGCGTCAACCCCCATCATGCGGCTTGCGGAACTTGCGTTCATCAGCTCCTGCTCGATGGAAACGTTGTTGCCGGAGTGGGAGGATGCCCAACTGCTGCCCGGCATTCGTCCCGCAGAGCCTGCTTCGCCTTCGGTGAGTTGCATGTGCATGGCGGATGTCGCCGAAAGCTGCGTCGCCGGAGCATCGAGATAGTTCGAAAAGCTGTCGGTGCCCTGGGCACGGTAGCCCGGCGTATCGGCGTTCGCGACATTGGATGCCGTTACCGCCTGGCGTTCGGCCAGCCACGACATGTGGCGCGAGGCGAGGTCGAAGAGATACACCGCTGCGTCTCCCTAAATAGAGCACTTCATGTGTTAGGCTTGCAAGCTTGTCCCGGCCTTGCAGTGGCTAGCGAAGGCGGGCGTGGCGCGGCAGCCGGCCCGTATTGTTGAGGTAGTGGATGATTTCGGCCACGGCGCGATAGAATTCGGGCGGAATTTGCGCATCGATCTCCACCTGGTCATACAAGCTCCGTGCCAGCGGGCGGTTCTCAACCAGCGGCACCGCGTGTTCCGTCGCGATTTCGCGGATCTTCTGCGCCATGTGATCGACGCCTTTGGCAACGACTGTCGGCGCGCCGCCCTGCTCGCGGCTGTAGCGGAGTGCCACAGCGTAATGCGTGGGATTGGTGATCACCATGCTGGCCTGTGGAAGCGCCTCCAGCATGCGGCGTGAACTCCGCTGCCGTGCCAGGCCACGAATTCGTGACTTCATGTAGGGGTCGCCTTCGGACTCCTTCATCTCTTCCTTCACCTCGTGCCGCGGCATGCGGAGATCGCGGCGCCAGCGATAGCGCGACCAGACCAGGTCAAAGATGCCGAGAAGCCCCGCGGCGAAGACCATCGGGACCAGGACACCGGAAGCCAGGTCACGCAGCAGGGCGGGCAGCAATGCGGGATCAGTGGAGAGTGCGGAGACAAAGCGGCCAAGGTCGCGCCGGAAAAGGACCCAGAGAATGGCGACCATCGCCGCGAGCTTGACCGCAGACTTGGCGAACTCGGCCAGCCCCATGCGCCCGAAGAGCCTGTTCCACCCGCCCAGCATTGAAATGCGGGACGCCTGGGGCGCAATCCGTTCGGAAGCCGCCGCGGGCACATTCTGCAGAAGCGACGGAAGGATGCTGCCCGCCGCTACGATCGCCATCACCGGCAGAAGCGGCAGGCCACAATCGTGTAGCAGCGTGACGAGATAGGACGCCGCTCCCTCGCGGTCGTCGATCCGCAGCGTGCCGGCTCCTGCTAGTGCCGTCTCCAGCGTCTGGGCGAGGTTCGCCAGCAACCAGCCGCTTGTGAGCGTCAGCACCACCAGTATTGCGGCCAGCGAGCCGAACAGCGTTGCCTCGCGGGCGACCGGGACGTTGCCCTTTTCGACGGCGTCGCCGAGCCGCTTCTCGGTCGGCTCCTCGGTGCGGCTTTCGCGATCCTGTTCATCTGCCATTGCGCCTCACGGCGGGGAGTTTCCGTCGGACGGCAACTCGATGTCGCCGCGTTGCACCATCTCCAGCACGCGTGAAACAATGGCACTTCGCGCCGCGTCGCCCTCCTTGGTGCGAACACCCTTGTCGTTCGCAAGTTCGGCCTCAACCATGCGGCGGGCGCGCGCGCCCATGGATGACAGCGCCACTTCCTTCAGCGCGGCATCCATCCCTCTCAATGCGGTAACCACCTGGTCAGGCTGCAACTTGTCGAATATCGACAGACGGGCTTCCTGCGAAAGTTTGCCAAGATCTTCGAAGGAGAAGATCATACGCTTGAGCTTGGCGGCCTCCTCTGGCTTCCAGGCCGCGACACCTGCAAGTATTTCACCAGATGTATCACGCTCCAGCTTGTTCAGCATGGCGGCGAGGCGGCCTCGGCCCTCCGCCTCGAGGCCTGCGTCCTGGCGCGTCAGGAGGTCTTCTTCCAATACCTTTTCAAGCATTTCTTCCACCTCTTTGGTCACAGGCTGGACCTTGAGGAGCCGCCGCGCCACGGTGATGCGGAAGTCGCCAGGCAGGATCGAAAGGCAGCGCGAGGCAAATTCAGAATCGAGCCTGGAGAGAATGAGTGCTATGGTTTGCGGATGTTCATCGAGGAGATAGGGCACCAGGGTATTCTCCATCCCACTCTCGAAGCGCCGCCAGGCCGGTTCTCCCGCCTGCATGATCTGGGCGCCCAGCATGCGCGATAGTTCCGTGGGAGAGAAGGCACGCTCCACCATGCCCTTCACGGCGTCAAAGTCGGTTCCAAGTCCCAATGCGCGCGCAAAATGAGCGGCAAAATCGTCAACGAGCAGGTCCAGGTCCTGCTTCTCGACACGATTGATTGAGGAGGCCGAACTCATGATGGCCTTGACTTCTGCAGCGTCGAACTTCTGCAGCAGCTGGGTTCCGAGTTTATCGCCCAGCGCCAGGAGCAGGATGGCAACCTTCTCGCGGCCACCTCGCGCGGCGAATGGGGAGGAACCCATGGGCAGCGGAACATCCACGGCGTGCTTCACGGCTCCGCGGACGTTCCTGCCACCTCGGTAATGGTAATCCCGAGCCGGCCATCTGCCTCGTCCACCACGAACAGCTCACCGCGCGCCACTTCGCGGCCGTTCACCAGCATGCGTGCGGGTGCGCCCAGCCTTTCTTCGAGGCTGAGTGTGGTCCCGGGTGCAAGCTTCGTAATCTGAGACAGGGAAATCCGCGCCGATCCGATGACCACCTGAACCGTAACAGGAATGCGGAGCACTGCTGCGGACAGCATGACATCTTGCGGCCGGATGGATGAAGGATCGGCCGCCGGGGCCAGGAGATCGGGCAACTGCTCTGGGAAATCGGTCGTCATCATGTCGTCCTGGCGTTGCATAGGCGGCGTGAGTTTTCGCAGCTTCGGCTTGTGGGAAGATGATCAGCCCAATGCGGAGGTTATGGTGATGGCGAACTTGTCACCACTGCGGCCGAGCTTCGCCTCATATGCGGGCACTCCGGCGCTCCACACGGTGACCGGCGCACTTGCCAGGGATTCGAGCGGAATGAGCGTCCCAGGACGCATCGCCGCCAGAATGTCGACCGTGAGGGTCTCGGGCGCGAGCGTGACCGTGAGGGTGAGTTCGGACTTTCCGACTTCCTGCTGCAGTTTCTCGGTATCATGTGGCCGGGCCTCCTCCAACTCCTCCAGCTGCGCTGCGGTGATTTGCGCTTCCAGTTCGCCGCGTGAGAAGGTCAGGGTGATTTCGCCGTCATAGGTGAAGATGGTGGAGACAAAGCGGAACTGCGCAAGGCCACTGCTCTGGTCGAGTTCGGGTGTCTGGCTGCCGTCGAACAAGCTGAACGACCGGCCAAAGAACTCGCCCAGCATAGCGGCCAGGCAATTGGCCATTCCTGCGTAGGCAAGATCGAGAAGCCGCCGTTCGATCTTTGAAAGTGGACGGCCGCTCGTCTCGAACGCCGCTTCGCCGCCGGTTCCGCCCATCGCCACTTCCACCAGCGCGGATACGGTCTGCCGGTCGAGTGCAAGTAGCGCCGTCAGGGATCCGCGACCGGACTCGAAGCGCAACAGCATGCCCTCACCTTCTGCAGGACCAGTAGCGCTCTGGCCGATGCCGTCCACTGTAACCCGCCAGGGCGCAGGCTGGACTGCGGAAAGACCCGTTCCCAAGGCCTCCGCGAGGCGGCCGGCCAATTTCGATATACCATCCAGAGAATTGATATCTGGCCGCGGCGGCCGCCGGAAATGGGAAAGGCCGAGAGGCACCATTTAGGCGGCCTTCGTGTCGACGGATCCGGAATTCATCGTCTCCTGCTCCACCTCGGAGATGCTGGGCCGCTCATAGGCGGAAATGGTCTTGCGTCCGTGTTCGAGGGCGACCTGCGGCATTGCTCCGTTCATGAACGCCAGCAGTGTCTGCTTGATGATGACGTAGAGGCGCACCTTCTTTTCCCGCACCGTCTTCACCTTGGTGGCCAGCGGACCGAATAGGCCATAGGAGAAGAGAATGCCGGCGAAGGTGCCAACAAGCGCTGCACCGATCAGATGGCCCAGCACTTCTGGTGGCTGGTCGAGCGCACCCATGGCCTTGATCACGCCCAGCACGGCCGCCACGATGCCGAGGGCCGGCAGCGCGTCGGCGACGGCGGAAAGGGCCAGATAGACCTTCAGCTTGTCGCGCTGGATCGTCTGGATTTCCTCGTCCATCAGTGCCTCGATCTCATGGGTCCGGGCATTGCCGATGATGATGAGGCGGCAATAGTCGCAAATGAAATTCGTAAGGTCCTTTTCGGCAAGGATCTTGGGGAAGGCCTTGAATATCTCGGACTCGCCCGGGTTGTCGACGTGCACTTCCATTTCCGTGCGCGTCTTGGTCCGCAGTTCCCGCATCAGGGCATAGAGGATAGCGAGCGTATCGAGGTAGTCACGCGGTTTGGGAGTCGACTCCTTGATGGCCTCCATGATGCCCTTGAAGGAATCCTTCACTACCTTCAGCGGATTGGCCACGAAGAATGTGCCAATGGCAGACCCGAGGATGATCACATATTCGAAGGGCTGCCAGAGAACGTTGATGTGCCCGCCCATCGCTGCGAAGCCGCCCAGCAGGCAGCCGAAGACGATGACCATGCCGATGACGAATGTCATGAATGCACATTCCCCTTGAAAGAAGCGGTTAACCCTCGTGACTAGGATTTTGGGCTTGTGCGGACCTGTTCGTTTCACTCTTCAGGTCCGGGCAAGGCGGGTGCTCCAGTCTCGTCGGCGGAGGAAGGTCAATGCTCGGCACCGTCGCAAGATTCCAGCAGATTACCCGCAACATGGACAAGTCGACTGGCACAATTTCGCAGCGCCCGGATGTGAAGCGGGAGTCCGACTATTTTCTGTCAACTATCCGGACAGTGAAGTCGGCGGATGAATTTCTCAAGAACGACCGTCTGTACAAGTTCGCCATGACGGCTTTCGGTTTGAAGGACATGATCTACGGCAAGGCCTTCATGCGGAAGGTTCTCACCGAAGGTGTGGATGGAGAGAAGAGTTTCGCCTTGCAACTCGCGGACCCCCGCTTCCGGGATTTTGCAGAAGCTTTCAATTTCGCCCGCTATGGTGCCACGGCAACCGCCTTCGACCGGGCACAACAGGGAACGGTGGACCGCTATGTGCGCATCCAGCTCGAAACCGAGGCGGGACAGAATGACGAGGGTCTGAAGCTGGCGCTCTACTTCCAGCGCAAGGCGCCCGAGGTGACGAGCATTTACGGGCTGATGGGGGATCCTGCCCTTTACAAGGTTGTGCAGACTGCCCTGGGGCTTCCGGCGGTCTACTCGAATACCGATGTCGACAAGCAAGCAGCTTTCCTGAGGTCCAAGATCAGTGTCGAAGACTTCAAGGACCCGGTGAAGCTCGACAATTTCATCACGCGTTTCACGGCAAGATGGCAGGCTGCGAATGGCGCCCCTGGCCAAAGCGTCCCGCAGATCGGTGTCGGCCGCCCAACCCTCGCCTCATTCGACAACTCCTTGCTGCTCAGCATGCAGCTTCTCCGGGGATATGGCCGCTGATGGACATGAATGCGCCAGTTGGCCTGTCGGGCGAGATCGCGCTCGCGCGCAGGCTGGAAACGATCGCCAACAATGTCGCCAATGCCGGCACTGTGGGTTACAAGGCGGAGTCGGTGACATTTGCCACGGTGGTGTCCAAAACCCAGCCCTTCAAGACCAGTTTCGCCTTCAGTGGCGGGCCTCATGTCAATCTCTCTGCGGGTGGCCTGAAGCAGACGGGAAATCCGCTCGATATCGCAATCCGCGGCACTGGCTTTCTTGCCATCGCCACTCCCCGGGGAACGGCCTACACCCGTGATGGCCGCATGCAGATGCTGCCAACGGGCGATCTCGTGACACTGGAGGGTCATCCGCTCCTCGATGCCGGAGGAGCGCCACTCACGGCCGATCCCGAGGGTGGCCCGCCCGAGATCACCCGCGACGGCATTCTTCGGCAGAACGGCAGGATCATGGGTACATTGGGCTTGTTTGAACTGGATCTCGGCAAGGGCTACAGCCGCTATGAGAACTCGGCCTTCTTGCCTTCGTCGACACCCGTTCCAATCGACGATTTCACGCGCGACGGGTTCGTGCAGGGGTTTACCGAGGAGTCGAACGTAAACCCGATCCTGGAGATGACGCGGCTGATTGCCGTGCAGCGGGCCTTCGAGGCGATGAGCGCCAGCCTCGAGCAGCGTGACCAGGCCCTGAGGGAAACCATCCAAGGCCTTGGCGCCCGCAGCGGTTAACCGTGAGCGGCGAGTCGTCACGCTTTCCTTTGCAGGCGCTTGCCCATCGGGTAACTGCGGCCGCCCGGGACATGCCCTTTGCCCGTCAGCTGGGCGAGATTCGGGCAATCGGGCCCACCGTGGTGGAGGTCGCCGGGCTGTCGCGCGAACTTCGCATGGGATCGCTTGTCGAAGTGACCACCGCGCGCGGTCCGGAACTGGCCGAAGTCATTCGGCTCGATCATGACGTCGCTCATTGCAAGCCTTACGACGCGCATGCGGCGGTGGCGCTCTCGGATCCCGTGCATGCACGGGGCGAACTTGTCTACGCTCCGGACGAAAGCTGGCGCGGCCGCATCATCGATGCCCTGGCTCGCCCGATCGATGGTGGCAATGTCCTCCGGCGGGGAAATCGCGCCGTGCGGCTATCCGCTTCGCCGCCTGCCGCCATGACGCGGCAGATCGTTCGCACAGGCATCGCCACCGGTGTCAGGGTCATCGATGCTTTCACACCCTTGTGCTTCGGTCAGCGCATCGGGGTCTTTGCAGGTTCCGGCGTGGGCAAGTCGACACTGCTGTCGATGATTGCACGAGCGCCTGCCTTCGACACGGTTATCGTATCTTTGGTGGGAGAACGGGGCCGCGAGGTGCGGGAGTTCGTCGAGCATACGTTGGGCGCTGCCGCGCAAGCCGCTGTCACCATCGTCGCCACGGGCGACGAGAGCGCCATGATGCGGCGTCTCGCACCCCAACTCGCCACCGCCCTTGCCGAGCATTTCCGGGATGAGGGGCGGAACGTCCTGCTGATCATGGACTCGGTCACCCGCTATGCTCATGCTTGCCGGGAGGTCGCGCTGGCTGCCGGCGAGCCGCCGGTGGCGCGTGGCTATCCCCCTTCCGTCTTCAGCGATCTTCCGCAGTTGCTGGAGCGCGCCGGGCCGGGCCGCGAGGGGCAGGGCAGCATTACCGGCATCTATGCAGTGCTGGTCGACGGCGACGACCACCATGATCCCGTGGCAGACACTGTGCGGGGCACGCTCGACGGCCACATCGTGCTCGACCGCGCCATTGGCGAGCAAGGCCGTTACCCGGCGGTCAATCTCCTCTCGTCGCTGTCGCGCCTCGCCCATCGGGTGTGGATGCCCGAGCACGCGAAGTCGGTGCAGGAACTGAGACGCCTGGTTGCCCGCTTCGAAGAAACGCGCGACCTTCGTGCCATGGGCGGCCATGTGCCAGGCGCCGATCAGGAGCTCGACCGGGCCGTGGAGCTCGTTCCTAGGCTCTACAAGGTGCTTACGCAGCAGGCTGCTGAGCCGCCGTCCGCCGATCCGTTCGGCGAAATCGCCGCAGCCCTGTCAGGCAGCCTCTGAGGTGGCCTGCTCCCGCGAGAGAACCTGATAGCCGAGATAGCGCTTGGTATCGATCGGATCGTAACCCAGCACGTTGCGCAGCTTCTTCCTCAGCTTGCTGATATGGCTCTCGACCACGCTCTCTTCCACGTCCTCATCGAAGAGTCCGTAGACGGCATTGAAGATTTGATTGCGGCTCACCCGGCGGTTCCTGTTGGCTGCCAGATACTCCAGGATCCGTCGCTCCCGGCGCGGCAGCACCAGGGTGCGGCCGCCCACTTCCGGGTCGCGGCCGTCATTGAATACCCGCAGGTCGCCCACGTCGGTCGCCTTGCCCGGAGGAACGGCGCGGCGGCGAATCGCGCCGATGCGGGCGATGATTTCCCGGGCGTGCACGGGCTTGCGGACAACATCGTCAACTCCCGCTGCGAACAGCTTGAGGGTGGATTCCAGACCGGTCGAATCATTGAGTGCGATGGCAGGCGCCTCGGAGCGTGTCTTGATCGCCCGCGTCATGGTCTCGCGGTGAGTGAAATCGCCGAGAATGAAGGCTTCCACAGCTGCGAGGTCGGGGCCGCTGGTGGAGTGAAACCAGTTATTGAAGTCAGTGGGTGTGAAGCTCGCGGCGGATATTCCCTCGCGGCCGAAACTGGCGCGGTAGGCGTCCGTCACATCGCTGCGGTCGTCGACGAGAATGATCATTGGCAGTCTGCCTTCCTGAGTTGATTCAGCGGTCACTTCTGACTCACTGCATTGCAGAAAGCAGTTTCGAGAATATAGCGTTAATAATTAGTTAAAACGCAATAATTTCAGTAGCTTACATGAAGTATAATGAAGACGATATGCTTAAGATCGTGCGTGTGTTCACCATTAATACTTCAGGTATATTTCAATGAACTAAAAGGACAGCTTTCGTTCTGCAGCAGTAATATGCACCTGCTCAAGATCGCCCATGCTCTCAAGACGTGTGTTGTAGTTTTTATGCACCCTTGACGAGAAAATCCTTTGGTGTTTAAACATCTCAAATCAGTAGTTTCTTACAACCTAAAGGACAGGGAAAGCCGTGGATCAGCAGATGACGGAAGGCGTTGCACATCACTCCCCCGACAGCTTGGTGCCCCAGGACGGGTTCCTCTTCATAGGTGAACTGGCGAAGCTTACGGGAACCGATCCAAAGACCATCCGCTTTTATGAGCGGGTGGAACTTATTTCGCCGCCCCGGCATGGCCGCTTCCGCACCTATCTCGCCAGCGACGTTCGGCGACTGAAGAACGTCCTCACGCTTCGCCGCCTCGGTGTGCCAATCGCGCAGATCCGCGAAATTCTGGAAATGCTGGCACCGGAAGAAGACGTGTTGTCGAGCGAGAAGGCGGTGCGCCACCTCAGGCAGCATCTCGACCTTCTGCAGAACCGCCAGGACGAACTTTCGCAACAGATCCAGAAGACCAGCAGCGCGCTCGACAGTCTCGTCGCCTAAACGATGCCGGCGGAGGTGCCTTCGGCCGGCGGTCTCTCCGTCGTCTTTTCCGCGCGATAGCCGCTCGACCGGTAGAGGCCGAGCGGATCGATGGCGCCGCCCTTGCGGCTCCTGGCCTCGGCCAGAATGGGCGACACGTCGGTGATGAAGGCCTGTTTGACGATGCGGTGGCCAAGCATCACATCGCTGCCGTTCTGCGCCGCCTCGAGAAGCTCGCGGTCGATCAGCGAGGCCTGCACGAAGGCGCGCTGGATCTCGACGGCGGATGCCATCAAGCTCTCGATGGGGTCGGTCACGTTGTGCGACTGGTCGATCATGTAGGCAGGTGAAAAGCCCTCCACCTGGCGCATCTCCGCATCGACCAGTTCATTGAACACCAGGAACAGACGGAAGGGATCGACGGACCCGGAATCGAGGTCGTCGTCGCCATACTTCGAATCATTGAAATGGAAGCCAGCGAGCTTCTTGGCACGAACCAGCCGCGCCACGATCTGCTCGATGTTGGTGTTGGGGGCATGGTGGCCTAGGTCCACCAGGCAGCGGGCGCGCGGGCCGAGTTCAAGGGCCGCCATGAAGCTGGATCCCCAATCGGAGATCACGGTCGAATAGAAGGCGGGCTCATAGAGCTTGTGTTCGAGGAACACGAACCAGTCCTTGGGCAGGGCATCATAGACGATGCGCAGCGACTCCATGTAGCGGTCGAAGGCGGCGTTGAGGTTGGACTGGCCCGGGAAGTTGGAGCCGTCGGCGATCCACACCGTGAGCGCCGTCGAGCCGAGCTGCCGGCCGATCTCAATGCATTCAAGATTGTGCTCCACCGCCTGCATGCGGGTGCCCTTGTCGGCATGCGTGAGCGAGCCGAACTTGTAGGAGAGGCGTTGGCCGCGCTGGTCCTGGAAGGTGTTTGAATTGACGGCATCGAAGCCCAGTGCATGGCTCGCGGCCTCCTGGCGGAGCGCGTTGTAGTCGCTCACCTTGTCCCACGGGAAATGCGGGGAGACCGTGGGTGTCACCCGCGTGAGCTGGTTGATGACGCCGCAGTCTTCCAGCTTGTCGTGGATGTTGCGCGGCTCGCCGGGGCCCGGGAAGCGTGCAAAGCGCGTGCCGCCGGTTCCCACGCCCCAGGTCGGCACGGCGACGGCGTAGCCCATCGCCCGCTCCGTCATCGCCTCGATGGATATGCCGCGCCGTGACAGCTGGCGGCCGAGGGCGTGATAGTCCTCGGCCAGCGCCGCCTCATGCTTCACATTCTCGGCTGCGATGAAGTCCTGGCTAATCGCAAAGACCATCATGTCACCTCGTGAACGACGCCGCGTTGCCGGCATCGACGTTCAGGAAATTGCCGGTCGACTTGTTGGAGAGGTCGGAGGCGAAGAAGTAGACGCCTTCGGCGATGTCCTCCGGATAGACCGAGCGCTGCAGCAGGGAGCGCTTGCGATAGTGTTCCTCGAGTTCGTCCTGGCTGATCTTGAGCGAGGCAGCGCGCTGCGCCCGCCACGGACCCTGCCAGATCTTGGAGCCGCGCAGCACCGCGTCGGGGTTCACAACATTGACGCGAATGCCATGCGGTGCGCCTTCAAGCGCCATGCAGCGAGCGAGATGCAGCTCTCCCGCCTTCACCGCGCAATAGGCCGAGGCCCCCGGCGATGCGGCAACGGCATTCTTGGAGCAGATGAACACCATTGAGCCGCCGAGGTTCTGCCGCTTCAGCAGGCGGTAGCCCTCGCGGCCGACAAGGAAGTAGCCCGTGCCCATCACCGCCTGGTTCTTGTTCCAGAGTTCGAGCGTGGTGTCTTCCACCGGCGCCGAGATGGTGATGCCGGCATTGTTGACGACGATGTCCACGCCGCCGAAGGCCAGTGCCGTCTCGTCCATGGCTGTCACCACGGCGTCCTCGGAGGTCACGTCCATCTTCACGCCGCGGACATTGTCCTTGCCATAGGTCTTGGCGAAGCCTGCCGTCACCTCGTCCAGTGAGGCCTGGTCGATATCGGCCAGCACCACGCATGCACCTTCGGAGAGGAGCTTCGAGGCGATGGCCGAGCCGATGCCACCGGCGCCGCCGGTGATGAAGGCGACGCGGCCGGCAAGGCTCTTCGGTTTCGGCATGCGGGAGAGCTTCGCCTCCTCGAGCAGCCAGTACTCGATGTTGAAGGCCTCCTGCTCGGGCAGGCCCTTGTAGGCCGAGACGCCGGAGGCGCCGCGCATCACGTTGATGGCGTTGACGTAGAACTCCGCCGCGATGCGCGCCGTTGCCTTGTCCTTGGCGAAGGACAGCATGCCGACGCGCGGCACGAGGTAAATGACGGCATTCGGATCGCGGATCGCCGGCGAGTCCTTGTGCTTGCAGCGCTCGTAATAGGCCGCGTAGTCGGCGCGGTAGCCTTCCATGAGCTTGTCCAGCGCGGCGCCATCGGCATCATGGGGCACGATGAGGGGCCGGATCTTGGTGCGCAGGAAGTGGTCGGGGCAAGAGGTGCCGAGCGGTGCCAGTTGCTCCAGCATGTTGGAATTCACGAATTCCATCACTTCGGGCGAATCGACGAAGTGCCCGATTTTGCGCTCGTGCTTTGAGATGCGGCCGCGGATTTCGGGCAGCAGGCGCAGCGCTACGGCGCGGCGCTCGGCATCCGAAAGCGCCTCGACCTTGGCACCCTTGAACGCAGGCTTGCTGGCGTTGCGCTCGAGCCAGACCGCGGCCTTGTTAATGATGCGAAGCGTGGTGTCGTAACACTCCTTCGCCGTGTTGCCCCAGGTGAATAGGCCATGGCTGCCGAGCACCACGCCCACATATTGCGGATTCTTCTTCGCCATCTCGCCGAGCTTGATCCCGAGGTCTATGCCGGGGCGCTGCCAGGGCAGATAGCCCATCTCGTCGCCGAAGATCTCCTTCGTCAGCTTTTCGGAGTCCTCCGAGGCGGCGATGGCGATGACGGCATCCGAATGCACATGGTCGACGTGGGGGTAGGGCACGTAGCCATGAAGGCAGGTATCGATCGAGGGTGCGCGCGGGTTGAGGTCGAAGATGCAATGGTTCAGCGCGTGCACCATGGCGTCTTCCTGGTCGAGGCTCTTGTAGAGGCCCTTCAGGCTTTCGAGCTTGTCCATGTAGAGTGTCGCGAAGCCATCGAGCTTCATCGAGCCGATGTCGCCGCCGGAGCCCTTGACCCACAGAACGGTTGTGGGCTGGCCGGTCAGCGGGTCTTTCGCCGCGACCTTGGCGGAGGTGTTGCCGCCGCCGAAATTGGTGATGCGCAAATCCGCGCCCAGGAGATTGGAGCGATAGAGGAGGAGGCCCGGCTCGTCCAGATTGGCGGCCTTGGCGTCATCCCACAGGGAGGGGACAGTGGCGGAATTGCTCATGGGACTCTCGCTTTCGGGGAAGAAGGAACGCGCCGGGCTTGCCGCCCGGCGCGTTGGGTTTTGGGGTTTAGAAGTCGAACTGGCCGATGTTCTCCTTGGTGAAGGTATAAGGCGCACCGAGCAGGATTTCCGAGCCGTTGATGACCTGGAGATCGCCCAGCTTGCCGGCCTTCACCGTCGTCGCACCCGGCTGCAGCGTGCCGTCAGCCACGGCGCGGAGCACCATCATGGCGGCATAGCCGAGGTCGACGGGGTTCCACAGCACGACGGACTTCACGCAGTCCTTCTCGACATAGGGCTTCATGGCGTTCGGCGTGGCGAGGCCCACGACAGAGATCTTGCCGCACTTGCCGGCCTGGGTCACGGCTTCGGCCGAAGCCGGGGTCGCCACCGAGGTCATGCCGAAGATGCCCTTCAGGTCATCGCCATACTTGTTGATGAGGGTGGTGGCCTGGTTGAAGGACAGGTTGTTGTCCTCCTGGGCTTCCACGGTCTCCAGCCACTTCAACTTCGGGTGGCACTTCTCGGCATAGGCCGCCATCTCGGCGATCCAGCGCGCCTGGTTCGGCGTGGTGAAGGTCGAGGTGACGATGGCGACGCCACCTTCCTCGCCCGCTTCCTTCGCCATGTTGTCGACCAGCGCCTTGGCGATGCCGTTGAACTGCGCCTGGTTGACGAACCACTGACGGGCGTCCGGCGTCGAGTTGGCGTCATAGCCGACGACGTTGATGCCCTTCTCCAGCGCCTTCTTCAGCACCGGCGCGATGGCCACCGGGTCATTGGCGGCGAACAGGATGCCGTCGACGCCGGAGGTGATGTAGTTGTCGAGGAAGGTGATCTGCTCGTCGATGTTGGCCTTGGTCGGACCGTCGGTCTTGGCCTTCACGTTGCCGAGTTCGGCGGCGGCGTCGGCGATGCCCTTGGAGGTGGCATTGAAGTAGCCGATGCCGATGAGCTTCGGCACGTCGACGACGGTGATCTCCTTGCCCTTGCGGTCGGGCGGGTTGGTGGGAACGCCGCCGTCATAGGGCGCGGCAGCTGCCGCGGCGGGTGTCGCGTCGCAGGACAGCGGGTTGGTGGGCAGGTCGTCGCCGCCGGTCCAGGCGGAGGCGGCCAGCGCCGAGCCGCTCATGAGGCCGAGGCCCACGATGGCGGCGAGCGTCAGTTTCTTCATGTTGTTTCTCCCATGTTCGTCTCCTTGCTCACAGGCGGGTGGGCTGGAGACATCCTCCCTAGGTCAGCCGCCTCTGTTCCTGTCGAACAGCGCACCCACCAGGATCGCGCCGATCAAAACCAATCCGATGACGACGATGGTGCCGTCGCCCTTGACGCCCGATAGGGCCAATCCATTCTTCAGTGCCTGGATCAGGATGAGACCCAGAGCCGTGCCGATGATGGTGCCGCGCCCGCCGAAGATCGAGGTGCCGCCCAGCACGACGGCCGTGATGGCATCGAGCTCGAGGCCGGTGCCCATGTCGGAGCGCGTGGTCGTCACGCGCGACACGAAGATCACCGCGGCAAGCGCCGAACAGAAGCCTGACGCCGTGTAGATCCACAGCTTCGTGGCATTGACGCGGATGCCGGAAAAGCGTGCCGCAACTTCATTCGCGCCAATCGCGTAGGTGGCGCGACCGAATGCCGTCATGCCGAGGATCACGGCGGCGACCAGGGTGGCGATGCCGAGGATCCAGAGCTGGAACGGCACGCCCAGCACCTCGCCTTGGCCGAAGAAGAAAAACCACTCGGGGTAGCCCCGCACCGAACGCGCCTCGCTGATGCCCTCCGCAAGGCCGCGGTAGAGGGCCAGCGTCGCCAGCGTGGCAATGAGCGGGGGCACGCGGAAGCGGGTGATGATGAGGCCGTTCACCCAGCCCGCGAAGGTGCCGCAGATCAGGGCCAGCAGGATGGCGGCAGGCAGCGGAAGCCCCACGTTCTTCCAGAATACCCCGAGCAGGATGGCGGTGAGGCCGAGAATCGAGCCGACCGAGAGGTCGATGCCGCCCGTCACGATCACGAATGTCATGGCGAGCGAGATGAGGCCGACCTCCGCCATCAGGCGGCCCTGGTTCAGCAGGTTGTCGGCCGTGAAGAACTTGTCGGAGAGCGAGGCCAGCACGATCATCGCGATCACCGTCAGAACGGCGAGGATGGTCTCGTGCCGGAAGAGCTTGGCCGCCGTCATTTGTCCCTCCGGCGGCGGGCCATGTCGGCGAGCACGGTGGCGAGGATCATCAGGCCCAGCACGGCGCGCAGCCAGTAGGCCGAGACATTGAGGAAGATCAGCGCCGAGCCGATGCAGGCGAAAAGAATGGCGGCGAGCGTCGATCCGATCACCGTGCCGGTGCCGCCGAGGATCGAAACGCCCCCGATCACCGAGGCGGTGATGACGGTGAGCTCGAGATTGGGCGGCACGGTGGACTGGATGACCTGCAATTGCGTGGCGAAGAGGATGCCGGCGATGCCGGCGAACAGCCCATGCAGCGCGAAGACGCCGATCACCGTGCGCTCCGGGTTGATGCCGGCGGCGCGGGCGGCCTCCATGTTGCCGCCCACCGCATAGATCGAGCGGCCGATGTCGGTGTAGCGCAGGAACAGCGCGGCGATGATGGTGAGCCCCACCATGAACCAGACGGCGGAGGGAATGCCGAAGGGCCGCATCTGGGCGATCATGAACTCCGGCGGCAGGTTGGAAATCCATTCGCCCGCCGTGGCGCTGATCAGGCCACCCTTGAGAATGGACAGCATGCCGAGGGTGACCACGATCGAGGGAATGCGCGTGTAGGCCACGAGTGTGCCCACCCCGGCGTTGACCACGACGGCGAAGAGGATGGGAACCAGCCATGCCATCCAGATCGGATAGCCGCCGACCGCCAGCGTGCCGGCGATGGTGGCGATGACGCCGATGAGCGCACCGACCGACACATCGATGTGGCCGGCGATGATCACCATCGACATGCCGATGGCGGCGATGGCGATATAGGCGTTGCCGGCGAAGATCGAGTTGATGTTGGTGTTGGAGAGGAAGCGCGGGTTGATGGCGCCGACCACGACGAAGAGTGCGACGATGGAGAGGAACACCACGATCTCCTGGCCGTAGCCGGAGAGGAAGCGCTGCAGGTTGGAGCGGCCGGGCGACAAGGCGAGTTCGCTCATGCAGCCTGTTCCTTCGCGAAGCTGCGCGTCATCACGGTGCCCACCGCCTCGGCCGTCGCGTGTTCCCTGTCGAACTCGCCGACGATGCGGCCGCCGTTCATGACCAGCACGCGGTCGCTCATGCCCAGCACCTCGGGAAGCTCGCTGGAGATCATCAGGATCGCCATGCCCTCGCCGGCGAGCTTGCGCATCAGCTGGTGGATCTCGGCCTTGGCGCCGACGTCGATGCCGCGCGTCGGCTCGTCCATGATGAGGATGCGCGGGTTGGTGGCGAGCCACTTGCCGAGCACCACCTTCTGCTGGTTGCCCCCGGAGAGCTGGCGCACCGGCTGCTCGGGTCCCCGCGCCCTGATGCCGAAGCGGGCGATGGCATCGCGCGCTTCCGCCGCGACCCTGGCGACATCGACGAAGACGCCGCGCGTCAGCCGTTTCAGGTTGGCGAGCGCGATGTTGTCCTCGATGGTCTGAACCCTGATGAGGCCCTGATGGGCGCGGTCCTCCGGCACGTAGGCAATGCCGAGGTCGCGCGCCTGTTCGGGAGAGGTGATCGACACGGGCTGGCCGTCGATGAGGATCTGGCCTTGCGTAGCGGGGGTAATGCCGAAAATGGTGAGGGCCGTCTCGGTGCGGCCTGAGCCAACCAGGCCCGCAAGGCCCAGGATCTCGCCGCGCCGCAACGTGAACGAGATGTCGCGCACCACGTTGCGGTGGGCGACAGCTGAGAGTTCGAGGATGACGTCGCCGTCCGTGCCCTGCTTCGCCGGATAGAGCCGGTCGATCGCGCGGCCCACCATCATCGATACGAGAGTCGGCTCATCGACTTCGGAGACAAGCCTGGTGCCGACGAGGTTGCCGTCGCGCAGCACGGTGACGCGGTCGGCGAGGGCGAAGATCTCCGGCATGCGGTGGCTGACATAGACGATGGCCACGCCGCGTTTCCTGAGGTTGCGCACGATGCTCATCAGCCGCTGCACGTCATGTTCGGCAAGTGACGCTGTCGGCTCATCCATGATCAGCACGCGCGCTTCCTGCGCCAGGGCACGCGCGATCTCGATCCTCTGGCGGTTGCCCACGGAGAGGTGCGCCACCTTCTGATCGATGTCGAGGTCGCCGCTGTCGAGTTCATCGAGCAGCTGGCGGGCGCGCCGGCGCATGGTGGTCCAGTCGATGGTGCCGAGCGCGGTCTTGGGTGTCTGGCCGAGGAAGATGTTCTCGGCCACGGTGAGTTCGGGGAACAGCAACAGTTCCTGATGCACGGTGGCAATGCCGGCGGCATGCGCGTCCTTCGGCGAGGGGAAGCGGACCACAGCGCCATTGACGAGGATCTGGCCCTCGTCGGGCTGGTAGAGGCCGGCCATGATCTTGATCAAGGTGGACTTGCCGGCGCCATTCTCGCCCATCAGCGCATGCACTTCGCCCGGGCGCATGTCGAAGCTGACGCTGTTGACCACCTTGATGCCGGCGAAGGACTTGCTGATGCCGCGCAATTCGATGGGGACGGCGGCATCATCTGCCGTTGCGGCACCAATATGCCCGGTTCGCATGTGATCGCTCCCATTCCACCTGCCGCCGCCCGCGATTCAGTTTCTCCACGGATCGTTGTTGGGCCTGTTTACACGGCCCAAGCGGTGAGCGATAATAAACATCGGTGAGCAAAGAGCGTCAAGTGAGTTAGTTTGTGAGCTTTTCGTGATTTTTGCAGTGCACCATTGATTGAACTCACTCACGCCGGCTGGAACATTCAATGACCGAGGCTGATCGTCAAAGGCTGATGCTGGAGCTCCTCCGGGACCGGCCCTTCGCCTCGGTGCGCGACCTTCAGGCGGTAGTCGATGCCTCGCCTGCCACTATCAGGCGCGACATCGCCAAGCTTCACGCCACCGGGGCGGTGCGCAAGGTGTTTGGCGGCATCGCCACGGCCGAGACCGGTGGGCCGGAAGGGGTGACGGCGCGGCCCTTCACCGAGAACCAGATGCTGGGCGTTGCTGCCAAGAAGGCAATCGCCCGCGAGGCGGCGGCGCTGGTGCAGGACGGCGACGCGCTGATCATCCACGGCGGCTCAACCTGCTATCTCTTCGCGCTGCTGCTCGCCAACCGCAACGTGAGAATATATACCAATTCCATGCCGCTGGCCGCCACGCTGTGGCAGAACGGCACCTGCCACCTCACCCTGGCGGGCGGCGATCTCTATCGCGAACCCGGCATCGTGTTCTCGCCGCAGGCGGGACCGCCGGAATTCTATGCCTCGAAGTTCTTCCTCGGCGCCCAGGCCATTACGCCGACGGGAATGCAGGAATCCCATCCTCTCGTGGTGAGGGAAACCGCGCTTCTGCTTGAGCGGGCGGATGAGGTAATCGTGCTCGCCGACAGCCGAAAATTCGGCATGCGGGCGCGAAATCCCATGATGCCGCTCAGCCGCATCGGCACACTCATCACCGATGACGGCATCACCGAGGCAAATCACAGGATGCTCATGGACGCCGGCATCCGCGTTATCATCGCGCGCACAAATCCCGATTTTTCATAGTTTTTCATAGGCCCCTGCCCAAACTTGGCCTGCTTCTTCGCGTATAACGCCACCCATGTCGCGACTGCTCCCCTTCATTGCCATGCTGCTTTTCGTCTTCGCCCTTCCGGCGCAGGCGCAGACCCTCACCACCAGCCAGTTCAAGATCGAATGGCAGGTCACCAACCGGTTCCGCCTGTTCCAGGACCCGGCCTTCTTCAAGCAGCACGAGAATGCCTGGCGGCAATATCTCCTCCACGTCGACCAGCAGGGCATGGCCTCTGACGAGCGCGACTCCTTCGTCGCCCGCACCTCGGTCATCGGTTCCGAACACGTCCTCAACGACCGCTACATCGCTTTCAGCAACATCCTGCGCAAGAATTTCGACTGGCGCGGCTGGGCCGCCAAGGGCCAGGACACGCTGTGCTACGACCCGAAGAAGCGCACCCACTCCGCCTGTGGCGGAATCGATGCCTATGTGACGCCGCAATCGCACGCCATCGAGATGTGGCTCTCGGGCCAAAATCTCCCTGCGGCCGCGGTATGCGAATGGCGGATCGGCGGACAGCTCGTCGCCCAGACCTCCTGCGCCGACCGCGTGAGCGGGCCGGGTGTCGAGCTCCCCTATCCGGGCGGAGCGGAGATCTCGGTGAACGTGGCGGGCGAGGCCCCGATCATCACCGAGGCCCACGTCAAGGACCTGCTGATCGCGGGGCTGGGCGACAGCTTCGCCTCGGGCGAAGGCAACCCCAACCGTCCCGTGGCCTTCAGCGAGACCCGGCGCTTCAAGAACTTCTATCCGATTCGCCGGCAGAACGATGCAGGCGGCGGAGCCACATGGACCGACGAGCTCTGCCATCGTTCGCTCTATGGCCAGCAGCTGCGTGCCGCGCTGCAGATCGCCATCGAGAACCCGCAGTCCTCCGTCACCTTCCTCGACTACTCCTGCTCCGGTGCCAGCATTGCGCAGGGAATCCTCGGCCCCCAGACCTATGTCGAGCGCCTCGCCAGTACCGAGCGCTCGGCGCAGCTGGCGGCACCGATGATCGCGGGCGGTGCAAAGGATTCCCAGCTCTACAGGATGATGCGCGAGCTCTGCCGCGACAAGCCCGAGATCGAGCACGGGCTTCCCACCTGCCCCGGCAAAAACTTCCGCCGCTCGCTGGATTTCGTCTTGCTGTCGGTCGGTGGCAACGACATCGGTTTTTCCAATATCGTGGCGTGGGCCTCGCTGCGTGACTCCGCCTCTTCCGCCATTGCTTCGTTCTTCGGCGCCACCGTAAGCGCCAAGGAATTTTCCCAGCGCATGCGTGACATTCTTCCCGATGCCTATGCCCAGCTTGCCTCCGCACTGGAATCGACCGTTCCCATCACCTCTGCCGGGGACGGCGTTTTCGACCCGTCGCGCATCGTCCTCACTGCCTATCCAGATCTCGTCACCAACGAGACCGGGGACATCTGCGAGGCCTCGCCCGAGGATGGCGATGGCGAGGACCGCTACGCCGCGAACCAGTCGCTCGACATGTTCTCGTCCTGGCTGACCGCCCAGCCCGACCGTCTCACCAAGGTGCGCGAGCAGTTCCTGCAGCTTTACAAGCGCATGCGTGACCTGGCAGGCGACCATGGCTGGACCTTCGCGGGCCGCATCTATGCCGACAAGATGTTCGAGGGCCACGGGTTCTGCGCGCAGAACATCAAGCGCATCGCGGACCCCGCGGAACAGCTGATGATGCCCTGCTACGGCGCCGCCGAGCGCGACACGCAAACCTGCCAGACCAGCTTCTCCGGTAAGGAAGGCAAGTGGCGGCCCTACGACCCCGCGACCCAGAACTACCCCTATGCCTTGCGCCAGCGCTGGGTGAGGACGTTCAACGATGCCTATATGGTGATCAACCAGAAGGTCCGCGACCGCTTCGGCAAGCTGGACGAAAAGGCCTCGGCCGCCGTCTTCTCGGAAACGACGGGTGCGCTTCACCCGTCTGCCGAAGGCCACGCCGCGATGGCCGACAGCCTGATGCTGACATTGCGGCCGGTGCTCTATGACATGCTCTACGGCGAGCGCTGAGGGGCCTTGCGCAACTGGATCAGGATCTGGCCGAGGCGGATGCCCCACTTGCTCATGGTGGAGCGATTGACGACGAGGCCGGCATCAATCTCGTAGAAGGCATCATCGAAGCGCATGGCGACGCTGCGCTTGCCGATCTTCAGCATCAGTTCCGATGAGAGATATGCGACGCCCTGGTCGAAGCGCCCGCGGGCGTCGGATACAGAGTCTTCGGCGCGGCCGGTGAAGCTGCGGCCGGCACCGCGTGCGAGATGCCAGGTGCGCTCCTGCCGCTCGCCGTCGTCGAAGGTGAACCGCTCATGCAGGCGCAGGCTGTTTCCCTCCGCCGTCCCCGTCATCTCCACCGCGAAACGGCGTCGGACGCGGCCCTTGCGGTCTTCGAAGACGCCTTGGGCATGGGTTGTCCCCTCCAGCCAGGAGAGAAGATCGAAGGGTGCTGTCTCGTTGCGCTTCAGCATGTCCGCACTACGCTCCCGAAGGATGAGCCGATCACCCGGTACGCTGGAAACGGTAGATGCCGACGTCGATAGATCCTTCGCGGAAGCCTGCCTCGCAATAGGAGAGATAGTAGGTCCAGCGGCGGCGGAATCTCTCGTCAAAGCCAAGCCTTGCAACCGATGGCCAAGCCGCCTCGAAACGCTCCCGCCACATGGCCAGCGTGCGGGCATAGTCCTGGCCGAAGACCTCCACGGTTTCGAAGCTGAGCCCCGCGCGCTGTGCCTGTTCGCCAAGGATGCCCTTGGTTGGCAGCATGCCGCCCGGGAAGATGTAGCGCTGGATGAAATCGGCCTTGCGACGGTAGCCGTCGAACAGGGTGTGGTCGATGGTGATCGCCTGCACGGCGGCGCGACAGCCCGGCTTCAGCCGGTCGTGCAGCACCTTGAAGTAGGTGGGCCAGTTGGCCTCGCCCACCGCCTCGATCATCTCGATTGAGGCAATGGCGTCAAACTGTTCGGTCGCATCGCGGTAGTCCTGGAAGCGAATCTCGGCCGTCTTGCCCAGCCGCTGATGCGCGAAGTCATGCTGCTCGCGGGAAATGGTGAGGCCGGTGACATGGTGGCCACGCTGCGCGGCAACTTCTCCAAAGCCGCCCCAGCCGCAGCCGATTTCGAGAATTCGCGCGGGCCTGTCGAGGGCGAGTGCGTCGACAACGAGGCCGTATTTCGCGAGTTGCGCATCTTCCAGCGTCCTCGCCCCTGGGCCGAAGTAGCCTGAGGAATAGCTCATCGTGCCATCGAGCCAAAGCTTGTAGAAGTCGTTGCCGAGGTCGTAGTGGGCGCTGATGTTGCGGCGCGCCCCGGCACGCGTGTTCTGGCGAAGCAGGTGGAAGAGACGGTCGCCGATACTCTTGAAAAACACGGGGCGCCCCGCGCGGTTCAGCGCCTCGCGGTTGCTCAGGTAAAAGCGCAGAACGGCGGTGATGTCGGAACTCTCGACGTCGCCCAGCATGACACTTTCGGCGAAGCCGACAGCCCCCCTGCGCATGGCGGCAAGCACCGGCCGATAATTGCGCAGGACGAGGTTGCAATGGATCCCGGGCCTCTGGAAGCCGATGCGATGCTGACGGCCGGACGGCATCGTCAAGGTGATCCCACCGGTGAGATCGCGCGGCAGAAGGCGGCGGCCGGCCGCGGCGATGGCCTGTCCGATCAGCCCGTCGCGGGCATTGAGTGTTTCGGTCGTCATGGCGGGGAATGGGCCTCGGGCAGGTAATCGACGGTGTTGTTGGGGCCGGCGGGGCGGCGGTTGAGCTTGAGGCCCTTCCACCAGAGCTTCAAGGCATGAAGGTGAATGGCCGCTGTCACCTTGAATGTGAGCAGGGGAATGCCCAGGAAGGAGCGGAGCAGGTTGGCATCGGTCAGCGGCCTGCGCGCACCGCTCACATAGGCGTTGAGCACCGGCGTGCCAGCGACGCTGAGCGCCACGCCCAGCGCCATGCGTTCCTCCGGCACCGTGAAGGTGAATGTATAGTGGCCCTCGACGGCGTTGAAGGGCGAAACGAAAAAATGCTTCGGTGCGCTTTGCGTCAGCGTGGTGCCCACCGGCAGCACATAGGAGTGGCGGCCGCCGAAGGTGTTGTTCACCTCATAGATCATCATCTTCAGCCGGTCCTCGGCGTCGAGGCCGTAATAGACGGTGAGCGGGTTGAAGACATAGCCCAATACGCTCGGGTAGCAGAACATGAAGACACGTCGCACCGCATCTCCGCCGTCTGCCGCGCGCACCAGCGCCCAGGCATGATCCTTGACTGGCGTACTGTCTCCCCGGCCGTGGTTGCGGTCCATGATGGAGAACAGGTTCAGGCGATTGTAGCTGAACAGCCTGAGCGAAGTGGACAGGTCTTCCAGCCGGTCAACGTCGGCCAGCAGGTTGAACACACGGTAACGCAATTCGTGACGCAGCGGGTTGAGGCGCCGGTGCACCACTTCGCCGTGATAAAGGCAGGTCTGCATCATGGCGCGGCGGGCACCTGTACGGCTGTGGACTGCGAATCCTGCGGACCCAGATGGATGCGGCCCGACTCGTTGGCAATTGACCATGGACGCCTTAGATATCCCAGCCGCTCGGCCACTGCGAGGCCTGACTGAATGCCGTCCTCATGAAAGCCGGAGCCCATGTAGGCGCCGCAAAACCAGGTGTGCTGCGTGCCCTGGATGGTCCACATGTTGCGCTGGGCGGCCATGGCGCCCGGGTCAAAGATCGGATGGGCGTAATCGAACTCGCCCAGGACCTTGCCGACGTCGGGCTCGGCGAGGGGGTTCAGGCTGACGAAGAGCGGCACATTCACCGGCAGCGGCTGCAGCCTGTTCATCCAATAGGTGACGGAGCTTGCGCCCTGGCTCTGCGCGGGGAAGTCCGAGAGATGGTTCCAGCTCGCCCACAACCGGCGGTGCTTCGGCATCAGCCGGTCGTCGCGGTGCAGGACTGCGCGGTTCCGCGAATAGCGGAACGAGGAGAGCAGGCGCTGCTCTTCCGGCGAGGCGTCGGAGAGCATGGCCAGCGCCTGGTCGGCGTGGCAGGCCAGCACCACGTCGTCAAAGGCCTGTTCCTCGCCATCGACGGCGCGCAGCGTGACGCCGTTCGCGCTGCGGCGGATGGCGGCAACAGGGGTGCGGAGCCTCGTCTCGAAGGCGCTGTCTCGAATGACGCGCGATACATATTCACGCGAGCCGCCCTTCACGGTGCGCCACTGCGGCCGGTTGCGAAGCTTGAGCAGGCCGTGGTTTTCGAAGAAGCGGATGAAGGCCCTGGCCGGGTAGTTCCGCATGTCGCCCGGGGCCGCCGACCAGATGGCGCCGGCCATCGGCAGCAGGTGACGGTCGCGGAAATAGTCGGAATAGCCTTCGGCCTCGAGGAATTCGCCGAGCGTCATGTCGTCCGGGAGGGAGGAGAGCTTGTCGAGCGCGGTCTTGAAGAAGCGCGGAATGTCACGCATCAGCCGCCAGTGGCCCGGATTCAGCAGGTTCCTCGGCTGACCGACGAGCTGCGACAGGCCGGAGCCGGCATATTCATAGACCCCCTCTCCCATCGATACGGCAAAGCTCATGTTGGAGGGGACGGTTGGCACTTTCAGCCGGGCGAAGAGCGCGGTGAGGTTGGGATAGGCCGGGGGATTGTAGACGATGAACCCCGTATCCACCGAAATGTCGGCGCCATCAACCTCACAATCGATGGTGTTGGCATGGCCGCCGGGTCGGGTATCCGCCTCGATGAGGGTGACCCGGTGGGTGCGGGACAGGAGCCAAGCCGCCGAAAGGCCCGAAATTCCCGATCCGACGACGGCGATGTGGCGTAATTTCACGTGACCATATTCCTTGCTCCATCCAGCTACGCCCTGCCCTTAGGCACGGATCAGGTGATCCGCCCCTTGCCCGAAAGCGTAATCCGGCCAAACAGGGGAACGTGCTATGTATGCCGTCATGGACGTGGCAGACAGGCGAAAAGATGAAGAAAAGCAGCGCCAGGAGGCGTTGTTTCGCTCCCTTATCATGAGGGTGGCGCAGACTCGCGACCGGTCGGCCTTCGGGCAGCTGTTCGATCACTTTGCGCCCCGCCTCAAGAGCTTCATGATGCGCAAGAACACCTCCGCCGAGCTGGCCGAGGACCTTGTTCAGGAAGCCATGATAGCGGTGTGGACCAAGGCGGCGCTCTACGAGCCGTCCAAGGGCTCGGTGACGACCTGGGTCTTCACCATCGCCCGGAACCTGCGGATCGACAGGATCCGGCGTGACGTGCATATGCCGACGACGGAGCTTGGCGATTACGACGAACCGTCGGAAGCGCCGGAAGGCGAGGAACTGCTGGGCCGCAAGCAGGAGGATGGCTTGGTGGCCCGGGCGCTGCAGGCGATCCCCGACGAGCAGCGCCAGATCCTCGTCCTTTCCTTCGTGGAAGACATGCCGCAGAGCGAGATCGCATCGAAACTGGCGATCCCTCTGGGAACCGTGAAATCGCGCATGCGTCTGGCCTACGGGCACCTGCGCCGCATACTGGAGACCGGACTGTGAAACCGAACCATCATCTCGATGACAGCACGCTGCTCGCTTACGCGGCGGGCACGCTCGACGAGGCCTTCTGGGTGGTTGCCGCCGCGCATGTCGCGGTCTGCCCGGCGTGCCGGGATGCGGTGCGTGCGGCCGAGGCCGTGGGTGGCGAGCTGCTCGACGGCGCCGGCAACATGGCGGTGTCCGAGGATTGCCGCAGCAAGACCTTCGCTGCCCTTGAGCACGCGGCGCTGCATCGCGTGCCAGTGGCGGCACCCCGCTCCAGCCTGCCGCGGGTCCTTGCCCCGCTTCTGTCGGTCACCAGCCTCGCTGACCTGGCCTGGAAAAGGAAGGCGCCGGGTGTTGCCATCTTTGACGTGAAGCTTCCTGCCTCGGCCAAGGGCCAGCTGAAGCTGCTGCGCATCGGCGCCGGCCGTGCCATGCCGGAGCACGGCCATGGCGGCGAGGAGATCACCATGGTGCTGAAGGGCGCCTATGTCGATCACATGGGCCGCTTCGCCGCCGGCGACGTGGCTGACCTCGACGAGGAGATCGAGCACCGTCCGGTGGTGGAGTTGGACGGCGATTGCATCTGCCTCGTCGCCACCGAGCGCCCGACCCGCTTCAAATCCTTCGCCGCCCGCCTGATGCAGCCCTTCGTGGGCATCTGAGGCGTGGCGCAGCCGCTGCCGTGGAAAACGGCCTGGGTCACCGGGGCATCGACCGGCATTGGACGAGAGATCGCTCTTCAATTGACGGTGGCGGGGGTGAAGGTCGCTGCCTCGGCGCGTTCCGTCGATAAACTCGCGGCGCTGGGAGCAGGAATCCTCGCGATACCGCTCGACGTGACAGATGCCCAGGCTTGCCTCGACGCGGTGAAACGTATCGAGTCAGAACTCGGACCGATCGACCTGGTGGTGCTCGGGGCAGGAACTTACGCGCCCGTGACGGTTGATAGTATCGAGCCGAAACTTTTCGCCGAGACAATGAACACCAATTATATGGGCGTCGTGAACGGGCTCGCTGCCGTATCGCCGCGCATGGTGGCGCGGGGCCGCGGGCAAATTTCGTGGATTGCCTCGGTTGCAGGCTTCCTGGGGCTTCCCAAGGCTGCAGCCTATGGCCCCACCAAGGCGGCGCTGATCAACCTCGCAGAATGTCTGGAGCCCGAGATGAGGCTGAAGGGCGTTACGATCAGCGTGATCAATCCCGGCTTTGTCGCGACGCCTCTGACCGCACAGAACGACTTCGAGATGCCTTTCCTGATGCAGCCCGAAGAGGCCGCCCGGCGCAGCATAGAAGGTCTCGCTGCGGGCCGGTTCGAAATCGCCTATCCCCGGCGCTTCGTGGCAATCCTGCGGATGCTCGGGGCGCTGCCCTATCCGATCGTCTTCCGGCTCATCACCCACTTCGTGCTGAAGTCCAAGTGATCAGGCGAGAAGCTTGCGCACCGCGTCCTGCCAGCCGGCATATTTGGCCTCGCGCGCAGCCGCCTTCATCTTCGGCGTGAAGCGCTTCTGTTTCTTCCAGACTGCCGCGAAGCGTGCAGGCTCCGGGAAGAGGCCCGATTTCAGGCCGGCGAGATAGGCTGCGCCGAGCGCGGTCGTTTCAAGAATGGGCGGCCGGTCCACCGGCGCATCCAGCATGTCGGCCAGGAACTGCATGGTCCAGTCGGACGCCGCCATGCCGCCATCGACGCGGAGGATGGTCCTTTGTGAGTGGCCCAAGTCCCTGCGCATCGCCTCCAGCAGATCGCGCGTCTGGTAGCAGACGGATTCGAGGGTTGCCCTGGCCAATTCCTTTTTGGTCGTCGCCCGGGTGAGACCGAAAATGGCGCCGCGGGCCTCGGCATTCCAGTAGGGCGCCCCGAGGCCGACGAAGGCCGGGACGAGATAGACATGCTGATGGGGATCCGAGCCCTCGGCGAGCTTGCCCGTTTCGCCCGCCGTCTTTATCAGCTTCAGCCCGTCCCGCAGCCATTGCACGGCAGCGCCTGCGATGAAGATGGCGCCCTCGAGTGCGTAGGTGCGCCTGCCGTCAAGCTGGTAGGCGATGGTGGTGAGCAGCCGGTTGCGTGACGTGATTGCTTCACCGCCCGTGTTGAGCAGCGCGAAGCAGCCGGTGCCATAGGTGGCCTTCATCATGCCCGGCTCGAAACAGGCCTGACCGATGGTGGCGGCCTGCTGGTCGCCGGCCACGCCCCGGATGGGGATGGCAGCGCCGAGCAGGCCGGCACTCGTGGTGCCGAAATCGGCCGCGCAGTCCTTCACCTCCGGCAGCAGGCTTGGCGGGATGTCGAGGATACGGAGCAGTTCATCGTCCCACTGGCCGGTGTGGATGTTGTAGAGCAGGGTACGCGAAGCGTTGGTGGCGTCCGTCGCGTGCACCTTGCCGCCGGTGAGACGCCAGATGAGGAAGCAGTCGATGGTGCCGAAGGCGAGTTCGCCCCGTGCCGCCTTGTCGCGGGCGCCCTTCACATTGTCGAGGAGCCAGCGAATCTTTGTGCCCGAGAAGTAGGGATCGAGCAACAGGCCTGTCTTGCTGCTGAAGAGAGACTCATGCCCCCCGCTCTTAAGCGCCGCGCAGAACTCGGCGGTGCGCCGGTCCTGCCAGACGATGGCCTTGTGAATGGGCTTGCCGGTACGGCGGTTCCAGATCACCACCGTCTCGCGCTGGTTGGTGATGCCGATGGCCCTGACGGCGTGCGGCTTCGCCTTGGCCTTGCGCAGCGCGGACTTGCAGGTGGCGAGCACGGAGGACCAGATTTCCTCCGGATCATGCTCCACCCATCCCGACCTGGGATAGAATTGCCGGAATTCCTGCTGGCCGACTGCAACGGGCGTCAGCTTTGCATCGAAGACGATGGCGCGTGAGGACGTGGTGCCCTGGTCGATGGCGAGGATGAGGTCTGCCACGTCTCAGCCTCCTACCCGCTTCAGTTCCTGGACGGCGTTAGCGGCAGCCATGTAGTTGCGCAGTGCCTCCTGCTGCGGCTTCGTGGTGTGGAGGCCAAGCTTCGAGCGGCGCCACAACACGTCATCCGCGCTGCGCGCCCATTCCTTGTTCCGCAGCCAGTCGATCTCGCGCTCGCTCAGGGGACCAAATGCCTGACCCATGTCCGCGGTGGAGCGGGCATCGCCCAGCAGACGCTCGGCGTCGGTGCCGTAGGCGCGAAACAGGCGGCGGACAGTGACCTGGTCCAGGAACGGGTATTTGCGGGACAGCGCCGCGATGTGCTGCTCCACTTCGTTGTAGGCGAAGTCGCCGCCGGGGAGGGCCGCATCATGCGTCCAGGGCTTGCCCATCTGCGGGAAGAAAGCTGCAATCTTCTCCAGGGCGTGCTCCGACAGGCGGCGGAAGGTGGTGATCTTGCCGCCGAACACCGAGAGCAGGGGGGCGCCATCATCCTGCTGATCGAGTTTCAAAACATAGTCGCGCGTCGCCTCCTGCGCCTTGGAGGCGCCATCGTCGTAGAGCGGGCGAATGCCGGAGTAGCTCCAGCGGACCATGTCTTGGGTGACAGGCTTCTTGAAATACTCGCTCACCGCCTTCAGCAGATAATCCGCTTCCGCCTCCGAAATGTGCGGCTTGCCGGGATCGTCCTTGTGGTCCTCATCCGTCGTGCCGATGAGCGTGAACTCGCGTTCATAGGGAATGGCGAAGCAGATGCGGCCATCGGCGTTCTGGAATATATAGCAGCGGTCATGGTCATAGAGCTTGTCGACCACGAGGTGACTGCCCTTCACCATGCGGATCTTGTCGGGGTCGTTGCGGCCCACGACGGCGCCCAGCACCTGGCTCACCCACGGCCCGGCGGCGTTGATGAGGGCCCTGGCGCGCACCGCCTCAACGTGCCCGTCGTCGGTCTCGATGGTCAACTCCCAGACACCTTCGACGCGCCGCGCCGAAATGCATTTGGTGCGGGTGCGGATCACCGCACCCTTGGCTTGCGCGTCACGCGCATTCAGGACCACGAGTCGCGCATCCTCCACCCAGCAGTCGGAATATTCATAACCGCGGACATACTGGTCCTTCAAGGGCTTGCCCGTCACGTCGGTGCGCAGGTTCAGGCCGCGCGTGGGCGGCAGGATCTTGCGGCCACCGAGATGATCGTAGAGGAACAGCCCCATGCGCAGGATGGGCCAGGGGCGCAGGCCGTTGTGGTAGGGCAGCACGAAACGCAGCGGCCAGATGATATGGGGCGCTGCCCTCAGCAGTACCTCGCGTTCGATCAGCGCCTCGCGGACGAGGCGGAATTCATAATGCTCGAGATAGCGCAACCCGCCGTGGATGAGCTTGGTGGAGGCGCTGGAGGTACCCGATGCCAAGTCACCCTGCTCGGCGAGGAAGACCTTGAGGCCACGTCCGGAGGCATCGCGCGCGATGCCGCAGCCGTTCACGCCTCCGCCGATGATGAAGAGGTCATAGATCATGCGGAGGCGTCCATCGGGTTGTCATAGAAGGCGGTCCCTTGGGCAATTTCGAGCCGGACGCCATTGTCTCTGCAATAAGCGATGACCGGTTCCGGTGGGGACTGGTCTGTTACAAAAACATCGACGTCTGACAAGTGCCCGATGCGCACGGGAGCGGTGCGCGTGAACTTCGTCGCATCGGCAACGAGCATGACGTTGCGGGCGTTCTGCATGATCGCTTTCGCCACACGCACCTCACGGTAGTCGAAGTCCAGCATCGCGCCATCCTCGTCGAGTGCCGAGGCGCCGATCACTGCGTGATCTACTTTGAACTGGGTAATGAAATCCGCAGCTGCCTCGCCGACGATGCCACCATCGCTCCGCCGCAGCACGCCGCCGGCCACGATCACCTCGATCTTTGGACGCGACATCAGGATGGTCGCGACATGGATATTGTTGGTGATCACCAGCAGGCCCTCGTGATGGACCAGGGCGCGGGCCACTTCCTCCGTGGTCGTCCCGATGTTGATGAACAGGGAGCAGTTGTTGGGGACGAGGCTTGCCGCCTGACGGCCAATAACCACCTTTTCAGTGGCCGCCATCAGGCGGCGCGCTTCATAGGCAAGGTTTTCGACGCCCGATGTAAGCATCGCGCCGCCATGCGTCCGCGAAAGCAACCGAAGGTCGCAAAGCTCGTTCAAATCCTTGCGGATCGTCTGAGGTGTCACCTCAAACCGCTGCGCCAAGTCGTCCACGGTCACGCTGCCAAGTTTCCGTGATAACGAGAGAATTTGGTGCTGGCGCGGGTTGATGTGCTCCATGGGTCTTTCGCTACTTGTTACTCGCTAACGGTGAAATGAAAAGGAAGTCAGTATCTCGCCGCGAATGATTTCACTTTTTTTCGTTTGGCGCAATATTGCGGCGCAACATAGTTCGAATTTTGGCAGTTGACGCTCGTTTATTTTCACATGATAGTTTGTCGCAGGTGCCATGCAACAGGCACCGATCTAGGGAGGACCCACGATGAGATTGAAATATCTCGCCTCTGCTGCCCTCGTGGCGCTGGTGGCGGTTACAAGTCCCGCATTCGCCGATGTTGAAGCTGCCAAAAAATGGATCGATTCCGAATTCCAACCCTCCACGCTGTCGAAGGACGACCAGCTGAAGGAAATGGAGTGGTTCATCAAGGCTGCCGAACCCTTCAAGGGCATGGAGATCAACGTGCTTTCGGAAGGAATTCCGACACATGACTACGAGTCGAAGATACTGACCAAGGCCTTCGAGGAGATCACCGGCATCAAGGTCAACCACCAGATCCTCGGCGAGGGCGAAGTGGTGCAGGCCGTGCAGACCCAGATGCAGACGAACCGCAATCTGTATGACGGCTACGTCAACGACTCCGACCTAATCGGCACGCACTCCCGCCTGCAGCAGACCTACAATCTCACCGACATGATGACCGGGGACTGGAAGGATGTCACCAATCCCGGCCTCGACCTCGCCGACTTCATTGGCACGAAGTTTACGACAGGACCAGACGGCAAGCTGTACCAGCTTCCCGACCAGCAATTCGCCAACCTCTACTGGTTCCGCAAGGACTGGTTCGACAAGCCGGAACTCAAGGAGAAGTTCAAGGCCAAGTATGGCTATGAACTCGGCGTGCCGGTGAACTGGTCTGCCTACGAGGACATCGCCGAATTCTTCAGCACCGATGTCAAGGAAATCGACGGCGTCCAGATCTATGGCCATATGGACTACGGCAAGCGCGCTCCAGACCTTGGCTGGCGCATGACCGACGCCTGGCTTTCGATGGCCGGCACCGGCAGCCAGGGAGAGCCGAACGGCGTGCCCATCGACGAGTGGGGCATTCGCATGGACAAGGGTTCGTGCAACCCCTCCGGCGCCTCCGTGTCGCGCGGCGGCGAAACCAACGGTCCCGCCTCCGTCTTCGCCATCGCCAAGTGGGATGAATGGCTCCGGAAGTACGCGCCTCCGGGTGCGGCCGACTACGACTTCTATCAGTCTCTGCCGGCGCTAGCACAAGGCAACGTCGCCCAGCAGATCTTCTGGTATACGGCCTTCACCGCCTCGATGGTGGCGCCGAAGTCGGAAGGCAACAACACCGTCGACGACCAGGGCATGCCGCTCTGGCGCATGGCTCCCTCACCGCATGGCCCCTATTACAAGGATGGCCAGAAGGTGGGCTATCAGGACGTGGGTTCTTGGACGATCCTGAAATCGACGCCGGCTGACCGCGCCAAGGCCGCATGGCTCTACGCGCAGTTCGCCGTGTCGAAGACCGTCGACGTGAAGAAGAGCCAGGTCGGTCTCACCTTTATCCGCGACAGCACGGTGCGCCACCAGTCCTTCACCGACCGTGCGCCGAAGCTGGGCGGACTGGTCGAGTTTTACCGCTCGCCCGACCGCGTGCGGTGGTCGCCCACCGGCATCAACGTGCCGGACTATCCGAAGCTTGCCCAGCTCTGGTGGCAGCAGATCGGTGACGTAAACTCCGGCTCCTTCTCGCCACAGGAGGCCATGGACCGTCTCGCCAATGAAATGGAGCAGGTGATGGCCCGCATGGAGGCCGCGGACAAGGCCAATAACACCTACGGTGGTTGTGGCCCGCGTCTTTCCGAGCCAAAGGATCCGTCCGACTGGCTCGGCAAGCCCGACGGCCCGAAGGCCAAGCTCGCCAACGAGAAGGAACAAGGCCAGACCATCGCTTATGAGGAAATCATCAAGCGCTGGCAGGAATAACGCATTTCACGGAGCGCGGGAGCCAGTCTCCCGCGTTCCGAACTTGCCCGGGCCTTTGCCCAGATTTCCAAAGCCGATCGGATCTTCATGGCCTTTGAACTCATCGAGATCACCAAGCGCGTCGGTGCGGACACGCATATTCATCCGACGTCACTTGTGCTGCCACAGGGTTCATTCAATGTGCTGCTCGGCACGACGCTGGCAGGTAAGACCACGCTCATGCAGATCATGGGGGGCATACAGCCTCCAACCTCAGGACAGATCAAGTTCAATGGCAAGGATGTGACGAACGTCGCCGTGCAGCGACGAAACGTTTCCATGGTGTATCAGCAGTTCATCAACTATCCGAACTTCACTGTCTACGACAACATCGCATCCCCCTTGAAGGTGGCCGGCATGGACAAGGCGGAGATCGACCGCCGCGTCATGGGCGCCGCCGATCTGCTTCGCCTGCGCCCCATGCTGACGCGCCGTCCTTCGGAGCTCTCGGGCGGTCAACAACAGCGCACAGCCATCGCCCGCGCCATCGTCAAGGAATCGGGTCTGATCCTGCTCGACGAACCGCTCGCCAATCTCGACTACAAACTCCGCGAGGAGTTGCGCGATGAACTGCCGAAACTATTCGCGGGCCGCAACGCCATCGTCGTCTACGCCACCACGGAGCCCGTCGAAGCGCTGCTGTTCGGCGGCAACACGGCGACGCTGCACGAGGGCCGCGTGACCCAGTTCGGGCCCACATCCTCCGTCTATAGAGAACCCAAAGACCTCATCTCCGCACAGGTCTTCTCCGATCCGCCCATCAACCTGACACCGGTCGAGAAGTGTGGCGGGCAGCTAAAGGTGCTCGGGGGACAAACCTGGCCCGCCGGAGCGGCTGCAAGTTCGCTGAGCGATGGGCGCTACATTCTGGGAATCCGCCCACACCACGTCACGCCTCTGCCGTCCGAGGCGTCGAACGGTGAAATAGAAGGACGCGTGCTTGTGACCGAGCTTTCGGGGTCTGAGAGCGTTATCCACCTCGATGTCGCTGGCTCCACGTGGGTATCGCAAGCGCACGGCATCCACCCCTTCGAAGTCGGAACGCACGCAAGGCTGCATGTGGATATCGACCAAGGGCTTTTCTTCACCCCGACTGGCGAGCGGGCGTCCTGATGGCCGAAATTCGCCTGGAAAGCCTCCGTCACTCGTACTCTGCCAATCCGCAGAACGAGGAGGACTATGCACTCAAACGCCTGTCGATCACTTGGCAGGATGGCGGCGCCTATGCGCTGCTCGGGCCATCAGGTTGCGGCAAGACCACGCTTCTCAATCTGATCTCGGGCCTTCTGACGCCGACCGAAGGGAAGATCCTGTTCGACGGCCGCGACGTCTCCCACACCTCGCCAGAGGAACGCAACATCGCCCAGGTGTTCCAATTCCCCGTGATCTACGACACCATGACGGTGTTCGACAATCTTGCCTTCCCGCTGCGGAACCGCGGCGTGCCAGAAGCCGAGATCAAGACACGCGTCGCGGAAATTGCGGATATGCTGGAGATCACCAAGACGCTTCACAAGCGCGCATCTGGTCTGACAGCAGACGGAAAGCAGAAGATTTCACTGGGCCGCGGCCTCGTGCGACCTGACGTGAATGTGATCATGTTCGATGAACCGCTGACAGTGATCGACCCGCATCTCAAGTGGCAGCTGCGCTCCAAGCTCAAGGAGCTTCACCTCCGTACCAAGCGCACCATGATCTACGTGACCCATGACCAGACGGAGGCCCTCACCTTCGCAGACCAGGTCGTGGTAATGAACCTCGGGGAGGTCGTGCAGGCGGGAACGCCCATCGAGCTTTTCGAGAGGCCGCAGCACACGTTCGTCGGCCATTTCATCGGCTCTCCCGGCATGAACGTGCTTCCCTGCGAGTTAAGGGGCGGAAAAGCTCTGTTCGCCGGAACCCCGGTGGATGCAGCCAATATCCAGGATGCCCGGGGTCGGGGGCGTACGGAATTCGGCGTCAGGCCCGAATTCGTGACAATTGCAAACTCGGGTATTCCGGCGGAGGTGGTGCGGGTTGCCGACGCCGGCCGCTACCGCATCGTCGAGACCCGCAGCCATGGCCACACCATCAAGCTTCTCCTGAAGGAGGGCGGTGAGGTGCCGCGGGGTAGCACCTTCCTGTCTTTCGATCCCGCTCACACCCAGGTCTATGAGGATGGCTGGATGGCGGGAGCGCCTCGATGAACAAGACGTTCAATAACAAGGCATGGTGGCTGGTCCTGCCGGTGTTCCTGATGGTGGCGTTCAACGCGCTCGTGCCACTGATGACGGTCGTCAACTATTCGATCCAGGAAACCTTCGGCAACAATGAGTTCTTCTGGTCCGGCACGACGTGGTTCGAGCAAATTCTGCATGACCAGGAATTCCACGCCTCCCTGAAACGCCAGCTCATCTTTACCGGGCTGATACTGCTGATCGAGATTCCTCTTGGACTCGCCATCGCGCTTTGCATGCCACGCAAAGGTGCCTGGGTTTCGGTTTGCCTCGTGCTCATCGCCTTGCCGCTGCTCGTGCCCTGGAATGTGGTCGGTTCGATGTGGAACATCATGGCGCTGCCCGACATCGGCCTTCTCGGCAAGGGCATCAATGCCCTCGGCATTCACTATAACTATACCCGCCAGCCCATCTCTGCGTGGTTCACGGTCGTGCTGATGGATGTGTGGCACTGGACATCATTGGTCGTGCTGCTCTGCTACGCGGGGCTCGTCGCCATTCCCGACGCCTACTATCAGGCGGCGAAAGTCGATGGCGCCAAGCCATGGGCCGTCTTCCGCTATATCCAACTGCCAAAGCTCAAGCATGTCCTCACAATCGCCATCCTGCTCCGCTTCATGGACTCCTTCATGATCTACACCGAGGTGATCGTCCTCACCGGTGGCGGTCCTGGCAGTACGACGAAGTTTCTCTCCATCGACCTGGTGCAGAAGGCGCTCGGTGGCTTCGACCTGGGACCGGCGGCAGCTTTCTCGATCGTCTACTTCCTGATCATCCTGCTCCTTAGCTGGCTATTCTACACCCTGATGATGCGGGAGGAGGCCAAGTAAGATGCGCAAGCGCTACGTAGTCCTGACGCTCTACATCCTCTTCCTGATGCTGCCGATCTATTGGTTGCTTAACATGTCGTTCAAGACGACTAACGAAATCCTGGGTGGCTTCAGCGCCTTCCCGCGTGATATAACGCTCGACAGCTATCGGACGATCTTCACCGATCCGACCTGGTACAACGCCTACATCAATTCGATTACCTACGTCGTCATCAACACAGTGATATCAGTCGTGATCGCGCTGCCGGCAGCCTATGCCTTCTCGCGCTACCGCTTTCTTGGTGACAAGCATTTGTTCTTCTGGCTGCTATCCAACCGAATGGCCCCAGCGGCCGTGTTCGTGCTGCCCTTTGTCAATCTTTACTCGGCTGTCGGGTTGTTCGACACACCATGGGCGGTGGCTTTGGCACACACGCTCTTCAACATCCCCTTGGCTGTATGGATTCTCGAGGGATTCATGTCGGGTGTACCGAAGGAGCTCGACGAAACGGCCTATGTCGATGGCTACTCCTTTCCATCCTTCTTCATCAGGATTTTCTTGCCCACGATCTCGGCAGGCATCGGCGTTGCAGCCTTTTTCTGCTTCATGTTCTCTTGGGTCGAAATGTTGCTCGCAAAGAACCTTACATCTGTGGCAGCCAAGCCTATCGTCGCTGCCATGACCAAAACCGCGAGCACGTCAGGTTATGAACTGGGGTTGCTGGCAGCGGCGGGCGTACTCACGATCATTCCCGGTGCCATCGTCATCTATTTCGTGCGCAACTACATCGCCAAGGGCTTTGCCCTTGGTCGCGTCTGAGAGGGACAGGAAGATGGAAACGCCAATGATGTTTTCGGCTGAATGGTGGCAGCAGCCACTCGGAAGCTGGATGGCGTGGAACCGGGTAACGATCGCCTTCTTCCTCTATGTCTTCGGATCTATCCTCGCCATGGGTGTCTGGGAGTATTTCTCTCCCGGCGGCTCGCCGCGGCGCGGCATCTTCCATCTCGAGACCACGCGCGGCGACCGGCTGTTCATGACGCATCTCGGATCGGCCTTCATTTTCCTCGCGTGGTTGGCGTTCCTCGGTACACCCCTGTGGGGCGCCCTCGTGATCGCCGTGATCTGGGCCTTCATCGTATTTCGATTGGCCTGACCCGCGTTCAATGCACGGCCGCGAACATGATCGTTTCCTCCGTCGCCTCGACGGGTGATATCTCTTCCACGACGCGTCCCTGACGGCAGACGAGGATGCGGTCCGAGAGGTTCATGACCTCCGGCAGGTAGCTGGAAATCACGACCACCGCGAGGCCTTCGTCGGCCAGCTGATTGATGAAGCGGTGGATTTCGGCAATGGCACCGACATCGACGCCGCGGGTGGGTTCGTCGAAGATCACGAGTTTGGGGCGCTGGGCGAGGCCCTTGCCGATCACCACCTTCTGCTGGTTGCCGCCGGAGAGTTCCACCACGCGGGCATTGTCGTTGATGGCCTTCACGTCCAACCGCTCGGTCCAATTGGCTGCGATCGTCCGCATCTCGGCGAATGACACGACACTCGACTTCGTCAGGCCGGCGGCAAGCGGGCCGGAATAGAAGTTCTCTGCTATCGACATGGTCTCGAAGAAGCCCTCTGACTTACGATCTTCGGTGACGTAGACGATGCCGTCCTCGACGGCCGGAACGGGTACGTTGTAGCGAACCGGGCGGCCGTCAAACTCGATCTCGCCCCCCCTCAGGAAATCGCGCTTGTAAATACCGGACACGATCTTGAATGTCTCCGTGCGGCCCGAGCCGACCAACCCGAATACCCCGGTGATCTGGCCTTCGAAGATCGAGAACGAGTTGTTGCGCACCATGCTGCCCAGGGAGACGTCGCGCACCGACAGGATCTGCCGGCCGCGCTTGCGGAGATCCCCAGCCTCGCGCCGTCGGTTATATATCTCACCCGTGAGTGCACGGCCCACCATGGCGCGCACCACCTTGTTGCGGTCGAAGTCCGAGGCGGGACCGGAGTCCACCAGCTCGCCATCACGGAGGATCGAGATGCGGTCGGCGTGCGACAGCGCTTCCTCGAGCGCGTGAGTGATGAAGACGATGGATACGCCAGCAACCTTGAGGCGGCGCATCAGCGCGAAAAAGTGACGCTTCTCCTCGGGCGTGAGAGTAGCCGTTGGCTCGTCGAATATGATCACGTCCGCATTGTGGTGGACGGCGCGGGCTATCTCCACCATCTGGCGCTTGGCGGCACCGAGCGTCGCCACCGTGGCGGTCGGATCGACGCTGAAATTCAGCGACTGCAGGAATTGCTGGGCAGCGATGTAGATGCCGCGCAGGCGATTGAGGAACTTCTCCTCGCCCAGATAGATGTTCTGGGCCACCGTCATGGAGGGAACGAGGCTCGTCTCCTGGAACACCATGGCGATGCCGTTTTGCAGCGCCTCGTGCGGGTTGGCGAAGGCAACCGTCTGGCCGTTGTGCAGCATCTCGCCGGACGTGGCCTCGACGACGCCGGCCATGATCTTGGTGAGCGTGGACTTGCCCGCGCCATTTTCGCCCAGCAGCGCATGCACCTCGCCCTTGTGCAGCGTGAAGTCGACGTCCTTCACGGCAGGTACGCCGCGATAGGCCTTGGTGACCTTCCTCATCTCGATCACGGGCTGCATCACAGTTCTCCCTCGCCGGGTTTGATCCGGATGATGTGATGGCCACCCTTGGAAGCAGCGAGAATTTCACCCGCGACGGCAAGAGCCGAGGTGACGCCATGGAACCGGCCATTGGCACGGCTATGGTAACTCGCTACTGGCTGGCCATTCCGGTCGAGTGTCGCGACGAGGCCGTAGGAGCGGGTGGGCGACCAGGGCTTATGCACACCCATGCTGCGCACGCCGCCGTTCTGCAAGGGCTCCAGAAAGCTCTCGGCTGGGGAGAGGGTTGGCGCGATCCAGTAACGGCTGTCGATTTCCCGCATCATGTCGGCGCGGTACTGCGGCTCCCGCAGGACGAACTCCACGAGGCGGTTGAGCGGCGCGAAGAGGGAAAGCACATAGCCACCGGGCGAAGGCGTGATGCGGCCTGGATAGGCTGGAAGCCGGCCGAGCACCTCCGACACCCCTCCGCCGGTGAGTGGTACGGCAGAGAGCCGGTGCCGCCAACTTTCGCTGACGATCAGCCGGCCATTCGCGGCATCGGCGGCAACGCCGTTGGCGTAGGCCAGACCCCCTGCCAGCTTGCGGCGCTCGCCAGACTTCACGTTTACCTCCCACAGGGACCCTGAGGCATTTCCATGCATAAGGTCGCTCACCCACTGGCTGGTCCGGACCTGATCCGAGCCATTCGTGACGTAGAGCTTGCCACCATGGAAGGCGAGTGCGGTAATGCCGCTGAAGCCTTCCACCTGCATCTCACCGATGCGAAGCCTGCCGTCATCCAGCGCCACGGCCAGCGTGCCGTCCTCAGCAACAGCCAGCGCCGAAACATCGGCCGGGCAAGTTTCGACCACGGCGTGACTGTGCCAGATCTGCCGGATCTCCCGGTGGCTCGAATAAACGGGAACGCCGCCCAGCACCGCCAGATTGTCAGGTGCAAGCGCCGCGGTGACGACTTCGCAGTCGTCCAGTGCAGTGTTGGGCTTCAGCGCACCGTCCATTGGCGGAATGGTCACGGCCTTGCCGCGGAACAGGTCGAGAATGGGATCGAGGAGGCTCATGACTTGGCTCCCCAGTAGGAATTGGGGCCGGTCCACGCCGGGTCGGCCGCGTCGAGTTTCAGTCGTCCGATGCGGTTGTTGAGGATGCCCCCGACATAGAGATAGCCCTTGTGCTCGCGCATCGAGGTGACCATCGGGTGGCTCTGGCCGGTCATGTCGCCCAGCGTCTCGATGATCTCACCGCGCTCGTTGAATTTCACCACGCCGCCAGTGTTGATGTTGGGGAACAGCCATTCGTCCTGCGGCAGACGGCGCGTCATGCGCTTGCGGAAGCCGGGGCTGCGCAGGGCCAAATCGAAACTCGGGGTGCGCATGCCGAGCCAGGCCATCCAGTAGTTGCCATCGGAAGCGCGGTTGATGTTGTCGGGATAGCCCGGCATGTCCCTGATGACGCACTCGGCCGTCCCGGCCTTGGGGCCCTCGAGCCAGTAGCGGTGCACGCGGCAGGCCCAGCTCTCCGCAACGAACAGCGACTTTCCATCATGCGCCATGCAGACGCCGTTGGTGTAGCGGTAGTTGTCGAGCAGCGTTCTGGTCCTGCCGGACTTCGGGTCGAAAACCAGGAGGCGGCCCGTCGCACGACTTTCGATCGAGTCGATCACCCAGTCATGGGCGTCGTAGCGGGTGGTGGAATCGGTGAAGTAGATTTTCCCGTCCGGCGCGATGTCGAGGTCGTTGGGATCGCGGAGCCGGGCGTCGTCGACGATCGAGGTGTAGGAACGGGTGGTTTCTGCCGAGAGCTGCTTCACCTCACCCTTGGGTGAGATCGAATAGAGACCCATGGCGCCGATGCAGGAGATGATATTGCCGTCCCGGTCGATGGCGAGTCCCAGGGGGAAGCCGCCGGTATGCGCGAAAACCTCCGAACGCCGGTAATCCGGTGCGAAGAAGCGGACGATCTCTCCGTGGCGCGTTCCGCAATACAGATTGTCGTCGCGGTCGAGGACCACGTCTTCAGGCCCCTCGAGTTCGCCATGGCCGATATACTCCGTGCTGGCGATCCTGTTGTTCAGCGCGTAGGGGCTGCCGCCGCCCGGCTCCGCGGAGAGCGTCTCTCCCATCCGGTGGTAGACCGGCGCAACATACACTTCGTTCAGCACCTTGTGCCGGTTCTTCAGCCAGCGGATGTCGAGGATTACCGCCGCTGCCAGCATGATGCCGAGCACCATCTGATTGGTGCCGGTGCCATAGCCGAGCCGGATGAGGCCGTTGTTCATGACCAGCACGATGATGGCGCCCATCAGCGCCTTGGCAATGGAGCCGCGTCCGCCACCCAGCGAATTGCCGCCGACGACCGCCGCGGTGATGGCAAGAATCTCCTGATTGAGGCCGGTGCCCGGTCCTGCGCCGGAAAGTCGGCAAGCGATCAGGAAGCCTGCAAGCCCGCAGCACAGTCCGGAGATCACGTAGGACATGAACACCGTCTGGCGCACCCGGATGCCGGAGTTATGCGCCGAACGGCGCGACCCGCCGACGGCGAGGATGTGCCAGCCCAATCGCGAGCGGGTGAGTGCGATGTGGAAGACGATGGCGAGAACGGCGGCTGCCGCGATTGGGACCGAGATGCCGTGAATGTCGCCGTCCCCGATGAAGTCCCAGACGTCGGACGAGGCGGTCGATGTCTGGATCACCGAGCCGTAGCTGACCACGAGAATATCGTAGATGGCGCGGCCGATGACCAGAGTCACCAGCGTGGTGAGGAAGGCGCGGAGCCGCATGTAGCCGATGAGATAGCCGTTGGCGGCACCGAAGAGGCCGCCTGTCGCGAGGGCCGCGACGCAGGCGACCGCCACGGGCTGGTGGAAGATGAAGAAGGCTGCGACGGCCGAAAAGGCGGAGAGCGCGAACATCGAGCCCACCGAAAGGTCAATTCCTCCCGCCAGCATAACCACGGTGAGACCCATCACGACGATGGCGAATTCCCCGAGCTGGCGTGTCGACTCGAGCAGCGAGAATGGATTGAAGAAACCCGGAATGGCCGTACCGAAGACAGCGATGACGGTGACCAGTGCAAGGAAAGGAATGGCGTTGTCGGCCCAGCGCTTGCTCAGGATCTCGCCGATGACGTGATCCGGAATGTAGTTGTAGCGCCAGGCCTGAAGCCGTTCGCGGAAGGTCATGCGTCATCCATGGGGTAAAATGAAAAGCGGGCGGCCCCGGCGAGGGGCCGCCCGTGGCCTTTCGTTACTTCGCTTCGGCTGCCGCCTGCAGACCCTTCAGGCTCCAGCAGCTGCGCGGGTTGATGTTGTCTTTCGTCACTGTGCTCATCAGCGTGTAGATGTAGGGTGAGGCGGTGCCGGGCGGCTGGCCGGACTGCAACAGGTACTTGATCATCGCCACCATCGCCTCGCTCTCATTGTAGAGCTCGGTCGAGACGACCGCGTCGAAGGTTCCGTTTGAAACATTGGCACAGGTATTGGTCTCCTCGCCGCCGCCTGTCGTGACGAGGAAGATCTTGTCCTGCTTGCCGGCGTCGCGGATCGCCGCGGCCGCACCCGTCGCGTCACCGTCCCAGAAGTCGATGATGCCACAGATGTCGGGGTTCTGCTGCAGCATGGTGGCGGTCACGTTGCGCGAGGTGGTGGCGTCCCAGTTCGAGTCGGGCTTTGCTACGACCTGGAAATCCTTGTGCTGGTCAAGCACCTTCATGATGCCGGCATACTGGTAGAGGCTGGTGGCGTTCACCTCGTCGCCCTGCACCAGGCCGATCTTCTTCGAGGAGTTCTCGCCGCAGCCCTTGATCACGGCTTCCGCCTCGAGCATGCCGAGCTTGGTCCAGTCACCGCCGACATAGGCGTCGGCCTTGAAGTTTGCCGGATTGTCGATGAGGATGACGTAGATGCCCTCAGCCTGCGCCTTCTTCAGCAACTTCGAATAGGAGTTGAGATCGAAGGCCATGACGATGAGGACGTCGGGCTTGTTTTCGGACGAAATCAGCTCGGTGATGGCCTGTGCGCCCGCTTCCGTCGACCAGTTCGGATCGCGTGTCTCGAAAGTGCCGCCGAAGCCCTCCACTTCGCGCTTCAGGATGGCGGCCCAGCCCTGTGCGAGATCAAAGCCCATGGCGAGGGGAACAAGCGCCACGCGCTTGCCCTTCATCGCGGTTTCATAAGCGGCAGGGCCAGGGTCGTCATCGGCCATGGCCTGCATCACGGGTGCCGTAAAAGCGAGAACCGCCGAGGCCGCCAGCGTTGCGAGTAGATGCTTGAGCGTCATGTTTCCTCTCCTGTTGTCAGATTATCAGATGTCGCCCTGCTGGGCGGTTTGCTCATCCCGCGGGTTGACAAGGCTATCGATGACGATGGCGATGAGCAGGATCGTCGCCTTGATGAGGTTTTGGTACAGATTGGGAATATCGATGATGGTCATGGCATTCTGCATGATGCCGATCAGGATCGCGCCGACGATGACATTGCGCATGCCACCCTTGCCGCCCGACAAACCGATGCCGCCGATCACCACCACGAGGATGATGTCATATAGCAGGGTGGAGTTCACGATGCGGGTGTTCATCGAGTGCAGGCTGGATGCCGTGAGAAGGCCCGCGACGAGAGCGATGAAGGCGGAGATCACGTAGCGCAACAGGCTCATGGGCCGCACGGGTATGCCGATGTTGCGTGCCGCCAGCAGATTGTCACCCATGTAGTAGACGTAGCGTCCCCACTTGGTGATGCGCAGGAACAGATAGGCTAGGAAGCAGGCGCCGCCGAAGATGAACACTTCGGGCGGAATGCCCAGTGGATGAAGCCCGCTCAGCTGCTCCAGCCAGTTGCCCGGCGGCACCGGAACAGCATCCTGCGTGATGAGGCGCGAGCGCACGAAGCCGAAGACGAAGGAGCCGGTTGCAAGTGTGGCGAAGATCGCCGGCACGTCGGCGTAGGCAATGAGAAAACCGTTAACCAGGCCGATGGCCAACACGCCAGCACTGGCGGTTCCCAACGCCTGCCACTCGCTCCAGCCGTCGTTGAGCAGTTGCAGGTACCACGCAGCTGACATGGCCATGATGGCCACCGCCGAAAGGTCGATGCCGCGGCCAATGATGACGATGGCCATGCCGACCGCGAGAAGCCCCAGAACGGAAACGGAGTGGACGATGGAAATCAGGTTTCCGACATCCCGGAAGCCCGGCAGAAAGACTGCCGCAACGGCAAACAGCAGCACCGCCAGCGCGAGCACGATGCGCTCCTGGCTCCAGAAACCGTGGGCACGTCCACCCGCCATTGATCGTTCACTCCCGAAGGGGACGACAGAAACCACCATCACTCGAAATCGAAGGCCTGGTCGACCGGCACCTGCAGCGCGTTGAGAAGCTGGTTGGTGCGGCCCGCCGTGGACACCACCCGCAGCAAATCCGCATACATGTCGTCCGTCATCCCCTTGGCGCGCGCCGCCGCCGTGTGCGAGTGCACGCAGTAGCGGCAGGAATTGGTGATCGACACCGCCATGTAGATGAGTTCCTTGGTCAGCGGGTCGAGCGCAGAAGGCGCGGCCATCACCGACTTGACGCCGAACCACGTCTCCTCGAGGAGTTGCGGGTCGAAGGCGAGGTAGAGCCAGAAGTTGTTAATGAAGTCAGACTTCCGCGTGGAACGGATGTCGTCGAACACCGCCTTGACTCGGAGGTCCTTCTCGGCGTCTTCGATGAGCTTCACAGTCGACATGGTTTATCCTTACAATCTGTTCGTGGGCCGGTGCCGACCCACCCCCTCCCACACGGGATTGTTCTGGCCCGTAACTTCATCCAAATGCGAGGTGCATGTCACCTTAGAAATATTGCTGGCCGGCCATGCAGACCTCGCCTGCGCGCGTCCGCCAACAGCAGCTTAAGACGGGCAGTGCCGCTAAGGGAGGTTGCATGGGACAGGCCTCGCCGGCGGCCACGCCACCCGGTCGCGATGCGCGTCACCATCTGCCATTTGTCTCAACGGAACCTCAAGGAATGAGGACGGTGGAACCAGTCGTACGGCGGCCTTCGAGGTCGGCATGCACCTTCGCGGCATCGGTCAGCGGTTCGCTGCGGGTTTGCACCCGGATGCGGCCCTCCAGGATGAGGCCAAAGAGTTCATCCGCCGCCCGTTCCAGCCACTTGCGGTCGCTCGTGAAGTGGAAGAGCACCGGCCTGGTCAGGTGGAAGGAGCCGGCCGCTAGGTCCGAAATCCGGAAGTCTGTCACGGCGCCCGAGGACTGACCGAAGTTAACGAGCGTGCCATGGAGCCTAAGGCACTTGAGCGACTTGAGCAGCGTGTCCTTGCCCACCGAGTCGTAGACGACGTGATAGCCCTCGGGCGACAGCCGTTTCGCGGCCTCGAGGAAGCCGTCCTGGCGGTAGTCGATTACATGTGCAAAGCCGTGTGACCTTGCGAGGGTGCATTTTTCGGGGCTGCCGGCAGTGCCGATGGGTGCGACCCCCATCGCGTTCATCCACTGCCCGGCGAGTAGGCCCACACCCCCGGCCGCGGCGTGGAACAGGACCTTCTGCCCCGGCAGCAACACAAAGCTGTCCTTCAGGAGGTAGCGCGTGGTGAGGCCCTTGAGCATGACCGATGCGGCCGTCTCGAAGGAGATACCCGCAGGCAGCTTCACGACGTGCGCTGCCGCGATGTTGCGCGCACTGGCGTAGGCATTGTTGGGCAGCGTGTAGGCGACGCGGTCCCCCTCCTTCAGGCCCTTGACGCCCTCGCCGACAGCGCTGATCAGGCCTGATGCCTCGGCGCCGGGCACCAGTCTCTGCGGATCAGGCCATGGGTAGAGGCCGGAGCGGAAGTAACAGTCAATGAAGTTTACCCCGATAGCCCTGTGGTTGACCTGGACTTCGCCGGGACCAGGTGGCGGGAGGGTCAAGTCGATGCGCTGCAGCACCTCGGGAGCGCCCGACTTGGCGGCAGCCATTGCATAGGGGACATTGCTCATATCAAGTGCTCCATCGCAGTATTCGGCAATTGAGGTTGCCCCGGATCCAAGGGCATCAAAAGGACGGCGGGCGCAGTGGCTTGTCGGGGACAGGTCATAATTGCCGCGATCTGGCCGGTGGACATTGGCGTGTCGCGATTTCTGTCAGCGAGAATGATATCCTTCACCAATTCAACTCCCACATTTGCCATTCGTATTCATAGATTAGGCTGCCGGCATTTGCCGCGACAGACCTTTGCCCTTTCCGTTGATTTGTCTGCCTTTGCAACTCCAGTATCTCCTTCATCCATCGGAGGAAGTGCTCGGGATCTAGTTCAGGAAGATGCGACTTCCACAGTTCAGAGCTACCCTCTTCATGACCGAAGTGAGCAGTACCTAGCCTAGCACTTCAATCAACTCTGTGCTTGTACAGGAGAGCCTTCGGTGAGAGGCGGCTGGGTCATTAGCGCCCATCAAACCGCTACTCTAGGAGCGCTCCTCTCCGCAGAGCAGACGCGCATCGTCGCAAGGCATTGTGTACCCCTTCAATCTACACCCATACGATTTAGAAGCCGTTGCCTCGCCACGCTTGCTCCCAATGGACGTGCATTTTGGGAGAGTGAATGGAGTACTTTGCTCCCAGGGCCACCCTGGCAAGGTGCACTCAGACGCATACAACGGCATCTCTTGCTCACCCCCCATTGATTAAAGTATTTTGCTGAAGACACCGGGAATCAATGCGATAACCGCATCGCGTCATGGGAGAAAGCTCCAAGAACTTGACTGAAGCCATATCCGAACAGAGAAGCAAGACTGGCTCGCTTCCCATCATCGTGGACCTCGATGGAACCCTCGTGCTCTCCGATACGCTGCACGAATCCATTGTTCTTGTTTTGTTTCGCCGCCCGGCTGCCTTGCTGAATGCAGTACCAGCCTTGGCGCAGGGCCGAGCGGCCTTCAAGGAGGCCCTCGCCCGAGAGGTAGATCTGTCAGAGCACAGCCTCCCGCTCCGCGATGATCTTATAGACTGGCTCCGCGAAAAGGCGGAGGAAGGACATGAGATCCACATCTGCTCTGCCGCTCATCAGAGTATCGTTGAAGTGCTCTCGCGTCGGATTGGCGTCTGTACATCCGCTATCGGATCGAGCTCAAACAATCTCAAGGGCGCCGCCAAGGCAGACTACCTCAGGAAACGCTTCCCGGATGGCTTCATCTATGCAGGTGATAATGGGGCCGACCTGCCGGTTTGGGAAGCCTCGGATGGTATCGTTCTCGCGGGAGCGAGTCCCAGTGTCACCAGAAAGGCCGTGGCACTGGGTAAGCCAGTTTTGAGGGAGTTTGGCGCACCGCAACTGACCTTCAGGGAAATATTTCAAGCGTTGCGGGTCCATCATTGGACGAAGAACACACTCCTTTTCGTGCCCCTCATCCTGGCGCATCAATGGAGTAATCTGCACCTCATCTGGCAAACTGTCTGTGCGTTCGCGTGCCTGCTCGCCGTCACTTCCGGCACCTACTTGCTGAACGATATCGCAGACCTCAACAGCGACCGACGCCACTGGTCGAAGCGTCACCGCGCGGTTGCAAGTGGGCGCATGCCGCTCCATTCCGCAATGCTACTCGCAGTGGTCATCATTTTGATCGGTCTCGGCGCAGCACTATTTCTGTCAACCTCTTTCTTCGCGGCGCTCTTGACCTACCTTGTTCTGACCGGCGCCTACTCACTCAAGCTGAAGTCTATCCCGCTGCTGGACACGCTCGTCATTGGCGGGCTCTTCACGCTGCGACTGGTGATGGGTGTTGCGCTGCTAGAAACGTCGAAGCCCGCCTGGCTCCTCACCTTTGCCGTCTTCTTCTTCTGCTCGCTGGCAATGGCCAAGCGCCATACCGAAATCGTGCGCGCCGGTACAAAGAATACGGGAAGCCTTCAGAGCAGGGGCTATGAACTTGAGGACGGCCCCCTTACCCTTGCGCTCGGCACGAGTGCCGCGATCGCGTCGCTCGTCGTATTCTTTATCTTCATTATCATGGAGATGCTGCCTGGAAATACCTACCGGCATCCGGAGTTTCTGTCTGGCATTCCAGCCATGCTCTCGATCTGGCTTGGCCGTATCTGGCTTTTGTCTCACCGTGGCCAGATGAATGACGATCCCGTGAGCTACGCTGTGCGTGACCGCACGAGCCTCATCCTCGGGGGTCTTGTTGCGCTATTCTTCGTCGCAGCCTTATGAACAGATTACGGGATACCGCCGACGTCCGATCCTGGGGAGGTGTGTTGCAGGCGAAACACCATGTCGCCGCGCCTGCCTGGCGGGACGAACTTCCTGGTCTCGTTTCCCGGGGCCGCTCCGCTGGCCTGAACATCCTGGCGTCAGGGTTGCGCCGTTCCTATGGCGTCAGCGGCCTCAATCCGGATGGCCTGTTGATCGATATGACGGGCCTGGACCGCGTCATCGCCTTCGACCCTGCGACGAGAATTCTCTCAGCCGAAGCCGGTATCTCTGTTGCCGCGCTTATCGAATTTGCAGTTGCCAAGGGATTCTTCTTACCGGTCACGCCGGGTACCCGCTTCGTGACGCTAGGTGGAGCCATCGCGAACGACGTTCACGGCAAGAACCATCACCGCACGGGAACTTTGGGGCGCTGGATCCGGCGCATCCATTTGTTGCGGACTGACGGATGCGAGTTGGAACTCACCCCCGACGATCCGACCGGCCTCTTCGCTGCAACAGTGGGCGGCCTCGGTCTTACGGGCATCATGACGCGGGCCGAACTCGAACTCGTACCTATCACCAGCACCCTGCTGGATGTCGAGACGATCGCCTTCGCCAATCTGGACGATTTCTTTGCCCTTGCCGTCGAGAGCGAGGCGGGTTTCGAATATACGGTGGCCTGGGTTGATTGCCTGGCCATGGGCGCTGAACTCGGCCGTGGCATCTTCATGCGTGGCAATCACGCCACATCCGGCCCGCTCCATGCAAGGCTGGGCGAACCACGCTTCAAGGTGCCCTTCGCGTTGCCGGGCTTTGTCCTCAACCGGCACTCGGTCCGAGCCTTCAACGCCTTCTACTACTGGCACAAGAGCAGGCAGCGACGCGATTCAACCTTATCCCTGGCACCGTTCTTCTATCCCCTAGACGGCGTCGCCAACTGGAACCTGATTTATGGCCGCCGTGGCATGTACCAGTACCAGGCGGTAGTTCCACCACAGTCGCAGGCGCAGGCCACGCGAGAGATGCTGCAGACCATTTCAGCCAGCGGACAGGGGTCCTTCCTTGCCGTGCTCAAGACTTTCGGATCGCTTCCATCCCCTGGTCTGCTCTCCTTTCCTTGCGAGGGCACCACGCTGGCGCTCGACTTCCCCAACCAGGGAGAGGTCACTCTCAGGCTGATGAATCGGCTCGATGAGATCGTCCTCAGAGCGGGTGGCAGGCTCTATCCAGCCAAGGATGGTCGTATGTCGGCCAAACTTTTCCACGCTGGATACCCGCACGTTCCCCAATTTTCTGAACATGTCGACCCGGGCATGAACTCCGCATTCTGGGAGAGAATCAAGAATGACTGAGAGGGTTCCCCTGCGCGTTATCATCTTGGGAGCAACTTCCGCCATCGCGGCCGCAACTGCCCGCCTATATGCGGCGGAGTCCAAGGCGTCCATTCTGCTCGTCGCTCGCAACCAGCAGCGCATGGACCACATGGCCGCCGACCTGCTGGCGCGGGGAGCGTCCTCGATCGACACGGAAGTGTGCGATCTGGCGGAGCCCGGCGATGTGCAGAAGCACATGGCTGACTTTCAACGACGTCTCGGAGGCATCGACCACGTGCTCATTGCCTACGGCATACTGGGTGAGCAGTCCGAGGCGGAGCGTGATCTGCACGCGGCGGAAGCAATCCTGCGCATTGACTTCACTTCCGCGGCCATTTGGTGCATGGCAGCAGCCAATATTCTTGAGCGGCAAGGAAGTGGCTCGCTCGTCGTTTTTGGCTCGGTGGCGGGTGACCGCGGCCGACGCGCCAATTTTGTTTATGGTGCAGCGAAGGCCGGTCTCGCTGTTGTCGTGGAGGGCATCGCCCATCGCTTCGCCAACAAAGGTCCGCGCGCGGTCCTCATCAAGATAGGGCCTACCATCACCCCGATGACGGCTCATATGAACCGCACGGGCCGCCTCTGGGCCCGCCCCGAAGAGATTGCACGCATTGCGTATGCTCGGGCTGAACGCGGGGGCGTTATTGCCTATGCACCTGGGTTCTGGCGCGCCATCATGGCCGTTATCCGGAACCTGCCGGGCTCTATTTTTAATCGCATGGATATCTGATGCACAAGGTGGTCGTGACCGGGGCGGCGGGGCTTGTTGGCCAGAATGTTATCGCACGCCTCCGCACCTTGCCCGGCTTGTCGATCGTCGCGATCGACAAGCACCCTGCCAACACCGCCCTGCTGCGCCGTCTCTATCAAGAAGTTGACGTCATCGAGGCAAACCTCGCAACGCCCGGGTCTTGGCAGGATGCCTTCGCCGACGCCGACACCGTTCTCATCTCCCAGGCACAGATCGGCGGCCTCGATGAGCGGGAATTTGTCGAAAACAACGTGACTGCCACCCGTAACGTCGTTGACGCGATGCGCCGGCATCGGGTTCCTTATTTCGTTCATATCTCCTCCTCCGTGGTCAACTCGGTGGCGAATGATTTCTACACCCGCACCAAGACGGAACAGGAGCGCCTCATTGATGCGGTCACGGACATTCAACATGTTGTTCTGCGACCCACCTTGATGTTCGGTTGGTTCGACCGCAAGCATCTAGGCTGGATTCGACGGTTCTTGGGTCGCACCCCGATATTCCCTATTCCAGGCAATGGGAAATTCATTCGCCAGCCGCTCTATGCTGGAGATTTCGCCGCGATCATCATCGCCTCTCTGCGAGAGCGCATGACCGGCACCTTCGACATTTCGGGCCTCGAGCAGATCCCCTATTCCGACATGATCCGGCTGATCCAAAGCACGGTGCAGTCGCGTTCGGTCATCATGCACATACCTGTCCCCGTATTCTGGTGGCTGCTCTATATCTATGGAAAGATCGACAGCAATCCGCCGTTCACAACTCGGCAACTCGAGGCGCTGATTATACCGGAGACCTTCCCTGTCATCGACTGGCCGGGCATCTTCGGCGTGAAACCGACGCCGCTCAAGAGGGCCATTGAGCAGACATTTCTCGATCCGCAATACAGCGGTATAACTCTGGAATTCTAGAAGGAAACGCTGATGGCGCGTGTGGTGGTCGTTGGTGCCGGAGCAATGGGTCTCGCGGCCGCTCATCGCGCGATCAGCCTCGGCCACGCCGTTGACCTGATCGAGGCCGACAACGTGGCAGGCGGCATGGCGGCGCATTTCGACTTCGGTGGGCTGTCGGTCGAACGCTTCTATCACTTCATCTGCAAGTCAGATGAGTCGACCTTCGCACTGATGCGTGAGCTGGGCATTGCTGACCGGTTGCGCTGGCAACCGACATCGATGGGGTACTTCATGGATGGCAGGATCCATCCATGGGGTGACCCCTTGGCGCTGCTGCGCTTTCCCCATCTCAGCCTTGCGCAGAAGGTCCGCTTGGGCTGGCAGATGTTCCGCACCACGCGGGCCAAGGATTTCGCAAATATTGAGGGCCTGACTGCGCACCAGTGGATTGCCGGCGGATCGGGTGAGGATGTCTACCGCACACTGTGGAAGCGTCTGATGGACCTCAAGTTCTATGAGCTGGCTGAAGACATTTCCGCTTCATGGATCGCAACGCGCATTCGCCGTGTAGGCAGATCCAGGCGTTCGCTGTTCCAGGAGGAGCTGGGCTACATTGATGGCGGCTCGCAAACCCTGGTCAGCAGTCTTGTGAAAGCGTTCACGGAACAGGGTGGTCGCCTCCACCTGTCCACTCCGGCACGTCGGATCAAGTCTGAAGCCGGGCGCGTTACAGCTGTGGAAGTGGCGGATCGGACGTTCGCGGCAGATGCAGTGATTTCAACAGTACCCACGCCATTCGTGCCGATGCTGGTTCCTGACCTGCCTGACACTGCAAAGCAGGCATACGCTGCAATTCGCAATATCGGCGTCACTTGTCTGATCTTCAAACTCAGAAAGCCGGTTAGTAAGCATTTCTGGGTCAATGTTTCTGATCCGACGATCGAAATCCCGGGTCTCATTGAGTTCTCCAACCTCCGCCCAATGCAGGATCACGTCGTATACGTTCCCTACTACATGCCGGTCACTCATCCGAAGTGGCAGTGGAGCGATGAACGCATCCTTGGCGAGGCCTTTGGCTATCTGCGCCGCGTCAACCCCACGCTTCAGCAGAGCGACCTCATCGAGGCAGCGGTAAATCGCCTCCGCTACGCACAGCCGGTGTGCGGACCAAACTTCCGGGATAAGCTGCCTCCAATTCAGACCCCTATAGTCGGACTAATGGCAGCGGATACTTGTTACTACTATCCCGAAGATCGCGGAATTGCCGAAAGCGTTCGCTACGGGCGCATGATGGCGGAAATGATCGCCAAATGAAGCAGCATCTGGAGAAGGTACTGTCTTCCCGGTTTCTCCGCTTCGCTGCCTCAGGCGGTGTGGCAGCTGCTGTCAACATTTTGTCACGCGTTGCACTGTCGCAGCTGACAAGCTATTCGGTCGCCATCGTCACTGCTTATCTGATCGGTATGACCACGGCCTATATACTGATGAAATTCCTGGTTTTCGAACGCTCGGGGCGGACTGCAGCTGGCGAATCCCTGCGCTTCGTAGTGGTCAACATCTTTGCGCTCGCACAGGTGTGGGGCGTCAGCATGTTCTTAGCTCTCTACGTCTTCCCATGGCTCTTACCAGAAATTTCGGCCGAAACGCCGGCCCATATCATCGGCGTTCTGAGCCCCATCGTCACAAGCTACTACCTGCACAAATATTTTACTTTCAGAAAGGCGGGCTGACCTTGAACAGCTCAACTCAGGTTTCGAAAATCCGGCATGGCTTATGGACGAACAAGGCTTTTGCGGCACTAGCGGCGTTTGCCGTAGTCTGTGTGGCCGCCTTGACCATAACTCTTGCTGATCAGCCACCACTTGACCTGTACTCATTCCGGCAGGCGCAAACTGCACTGAGCTCCTATTGGATGCAGCGTGAGGGGTACTACCTCGCCTATCAGACCCCAGTGGCCGGATACCCTTGGGCCATTCCTTTTGAATTTCCTCTCTACCAGGCCATCGTCGCTTTCATTTCTAATTCTTTCGGCATGTCGATTGATACAGTTAGCCGACTCGTGAGCTTCGGCTTTTTGCTGATTTCCGTACCAGTTGTCTGGTTGATCAACCGCAGGCTGGCACTTCCTCCCCTTGTCTTTTTTTGTTTCGTGGCGCTGTTGTTCACGACCCCTGTGTATGTCTATTGGGGACGCGCGATACTTATTGAGACAACTGCGCTCTTCTTCGTACTGTTGGCCATAAAGTTCTTCCTCGACTATTTGCTGGGAGGCCGGACTCTGGGAAGATTTCTGCTGTTCTCAGTTTTCATGACGCTTTGTATGTTGCAGAAGGTCACCACCGGGCTCCCAGTTCTGGTCATTCTTGTCACCTTGCTCTGTATCGAGGAAGCGAAGCAAATTTGGTCGAGCGGCCGGATCATTATTTCACGATGGATAGTGTTCTCACTGCTTCTTCTGCCGCTGGGTGCTAGCTATGTCTGGACACACTACGCCGACGCCGTGAAGCTGAAAAACCCTCTCGGCCAAAGCCTGACGTCCTCAGCCTTGTCGACTTGGAACTGGGGCAGCATGGACCAACGTCTTTCAAGTGATCTCTGGTTTAATTTGATCGTCATGCGCGTCTTGACCGAGAACCTTGGCGGGCTATTGGGCGCCGGTATCATCGCGGTTTCACTGTGGCTCGACGTGCCACATCGCATCAAGGCGGTAATCTGGATAGCCGTAGCGATGGGGCTACTCCCAATGTTAATGTTTTCAAATCTCCACATCATCCACAGTTATTATCAGACAGCGAACTTGATATTCCTTGTCTACGCGGTGGCAATCGCACTGGGCGCAGTGGCGAGGTCGCGCTTCGGGGGCCTCGGCGCACTAATCCTACTCATATGTCTTCTGGCGATCAATTGCCGAGCTATCGTCAAGACTGGCTACTTCGATGCTATGACAGCATCCTTTGGAAAGAATGACCGAGACATCGCAATCGGCGACATCCTCAAGCGCGAGCTCCCTGTTGATGGGCAGTTCGTCGCTTTCGGCAACGACTGGAGTTCGACGTTCGCATATCAGTCTGAACGCAAGTCTTTCACGGTTCCCCAGTGGTTCAAGGACTATGACGATGTGATCGCGCATCCGGGAAACTATGTCGAAAAGGGGCGTCTCGGTGCTGTGGTGGCCTGCTCCGACAACCCTGGTCTGCGCCAGTTGTCTAATTTGGGCGAGGTGCAGAGTGGATGGAAAGTTGGGAACGCGGCCGGCTGCGTTATTGCAGTTCCTGCGGATCCGGCCCCTTCCTTACCGGATGTCGGCGACTGTCATGGAAGTATCGATGTGGCTGAGCTTGGGGAGCGTGATGGCATCAGGCTCATTACTTTCGAAGGCTGGTCGACTACCTCGACAACGCCTCCCCAGGCTGCCGATCAGACATTCCTGCTATTGACGCAGGCGGGGAAACCGCCCCTCTACTTCGACACATTGCGCGTGCCGCGCCTCGAGGTGAACAATTCACTCGGACTTGACGAGGAGATAGACTTCGGTTTCTCGCGATTGCTATCTACCAATCTCCCTTCCGGTCAATACGAGGTGGCCCTCGTCCAGACCATAAATGGTCGTGCTGTCGCATGCCCCATAAAGCGATCTCTAACACTGCCTTAAAACCGCACCTATAGCATTGACGAACCAGGCTGAACCGTGGTCGGAAATCGTTCCCTACGCCGCATAAACTGGTCATGGGTCCGAGTGCCGAATGCGGGCGGAGCTTACCGACCGCCATCGGTCGGGTGGTAGCCCTTCATCGAATGAGGCGTGACACGGTTTCTGTCGCAGCCTCAGACCACGGGCGTAACTTCACGCCAAAGCGGCTGGCGAATGCGGTGCAGTCGAGCCGGGAATTCGCTGGGCGAACCGCTGGCGTTTTGAAGTCTGCACTGGCGATTGCCTCAAGTGCGGGCGCAGGGCCACCGAGCTTCGCACTCTCCCGAAAGATGGCCTCTGCAAAACCATGCCACGTTGTACTGTCATTTCCCGTGAGGTGATACAATCCACCCGGCTCCCTTTGCAAAATGGGTGAAATTCTCAGAATGGCGGCCGCGAGGTCGAGTGAAGATGTCGGATTGCCGATTTGATCATTGACGACCCGCAGAATTTGTCGCTCGGCCCCAGCCTTAAGCATCGTCTTCAGGAAGTTGTTTCCGAAAGGGCCGAAGATCCACGAAGTGCGGAGAATGAGCGCCTGCGGGTGCGCCGCAAGAATTGCTCGCTCACCTTCTAGCTTTGAGTGGCCATAGACATTCAGCGGTGCGGTCTCATCCACTTCCACATAGGGTTGTGCTTTGCGACCGTCGAAGACATAGTCCGTCGATATGTGAACAAATGGCACCCCCAGCCTCTCCGCGGCGCGAGCCACTGCGGCAGCGCCATCCCGGTTGATAGCAAAGGCGAGCTCCCTCTCACTCTCCGCCTTGTCCACTGCGGTGTAGGCACCGGTGTTGATGACAAGATCCGGTCGTCGTGCCCTGATTTGCTCGTCAATCGACTCCGTCTTCTCCAAGTCGAATTCAGGCCTCCCAAGAGCGATTAGCTCCATGTCGGAACGTCCGGTCGCCCTCTCGGTCAGCGAAGCGGCAAGCTGACCCGTACGACCAGTCACCAGTATCCGCATCAGCGAGATGCCTTGCCGAGGCGCTCGCCAGTGTAGCGTTCGGACCGAAGGGGCTGCCACCAACCCTGATTGCTCATGTACCAGGTGATGGTATCCCGCAGTCCAGTTTCGAAGTTAAACTTTGCCCTCCACTCCAACTCACCCTCGATCTTGCTCGCGTCGATGGCATAACGTAGATCATGCCCGGGCCTGTCACCCACGAAGCTTATGAGATTGCGACGAGAACCACTTTTCAACGGCAGCTCCTGATCCAGAAGGTCAACAATCGCCTCAACCACGGCCAGATTGGTGCGCTCGTTGCGCCCTCCGATGTTGTAGGATTCCCCGATCCTGCCGCGGGTAAACACCAGCGCGAGGGCGCGGGCATGATCCTCCACATGCAGCCAGTCACGTACGTTGGCGCCGGTGCCGTATACCGGTAGTTGCTTTCCCTCGAGACCATTGAGTATCATGAGAGGGATCAGCTTCTCTGGAAACTGATAGGGCCCATAGTTGTTTGAACAGTTCGAAAGTACGATCGGCAGACCGTAGGTTTTGTGCCACGCCATTGCGAGGTGGTCGGAGGCTGCCTTAGAAGCGGAATAGGGCGAGGAGGGTGCATAAGCGGTGGCCTCGGTAAAGAGACCGCCATCAAGCGGCAGTGCGCCAAACACCTCGTCGGTTGAGACGTGATGGAAACGGAATTTCTCCTTCCGGCTTGAGGGTAGGGAATCGTGATAGGTTCGGGCCGACTGCAGAAGTGAAAAAGTGCCGATCACGTTGGTCTCGATGAAGGCTCTTGGCCCATCGATTGATCTATCCACGTGGCTCTCAGCAGCTAAGTGAATGATACCATCAATTTCCTCAGCCGCCATCAGCTGCTGCAAGGCGTCCCGGTCACAGATATCGAGTCGGTAAAAGCGGTATAAGGAGCTTCCCTGCAGCATAGCAGTCGATCCCTCGGTCGCCGCGTAGGTCATCTTGTCCACATTTAGGACGTGATGACCGAGGTCGTTGACCAGATGCCTGCACAACGCTGACCCGATAAACCCTGAGCCGCCCGTGACCATGATTTTCATTTTGATCTTCCTATTTCAGATCTCACCCGTTCTGGCGAAGGCAGCCAACGACATTGCTGCACTATCCTTCCCCGAGAGAACTGGTTGCTCCCCTGGCAAGAGGGGCCATTTGACTGCGATATCTTTGTCATTCCAGATGATCCCTCGCTCGCAGCTCGGCGCATATGGTGCTGAAACCTTGTAGAACACTTCGGTCCCCGGCTCGAGGGTCAAGAAGCCGTGGGCAAAACCCACCGGAATGTAAAGCTGATTGAAGGTGTCTGCCGACAGTACGCAGGAGACCCACTGGCCAAAGCTTGGCGAGGCCGGCCGAACGTCCACCGCAACGTCGTAGATTTTGCCTTTCAAGACCCGGACTAGTTTTGCCTGAGGTGCAGGGCTAACTTGCAGGTGAAGCCCGCGCAGCACGTGGCGTTGCACGGATAGGGATTGGTTCTCTTGCACCCAGTCGACATCTATTCCTTCGTCGGCGAAGCGCTTACGTTGCCAAGTTTCGGCGAAGAAACCCCTGGTGTCGCCGAAGCGGGGCGGTGTGATCTCTCGCACCCCGAGCCCTACATCACGCACTTCCACTAGAGGCTACTTCCTGATGCGCAACCCTCTTCTTCCACCACGCGCCGGAGGTAGCTCGCGTAATCGGTTTTGCCTAGGGCTGTGGCACCTCGTAGTAGGGTCTCTGCGTCAATCCACCCCGCATGGAAAGCAATTTCCTCCGGGCAACAAATTTTGATACCCGTTCGGGTCTCGATGGTGCGGATAAATGCACCGGCATCCTGAAGGCTCTCGTGGGTTCCAGTGTCGAGCCACGCATATCCGCGACCTAGCCGCTCTACGTGGAGTCGGCCCTTCTCCAAATAGGCTCGGTTCACGTCAGTAATTTCAAGTTCACCGCGGGGCGACGGCTTCAGCGACTTGGCAATCTCAACCACTGCCGCGTCGTAGAAGTAGAGCCCCGTTACGGCCCAACTCGACCGAGGCCGCGCCGGCTTCTCCTCGATGGATGTGGCGCGCCCTTCCGCATCAAACGAAACGACACCGTACCGCTCGGGATCTGATACGTGGTATGCGAAGACCGTTGCGCCTGACTTCCGAGCAGCAGCTGCTCGGCACTTTGCCTGCAACTGGTCGCCGTGGAAGATATTATCACCAAGTACGAGTGCTGCCGCACCACCCCCCAGGAACTCCTCCCCAATAATGAATGCCTGCGCGAGGCCATCGGGCGAAGGCTGCTCGGCGTAGGAGAGGCGTATCCCGAATGAAGAGCCGTCGCCCAGCATCGCGCGGAACAGCGGGAGGTCGTTCGGGGTCGATATGATAAGGACTTCCCTGATTCCCGAAAGCATGAGGACTGAGAGCGGGTAGTAGATCATAGGTTTGTCGAAAACGGGCAACAACTGCTTAGAAATAGCCAAGGTCAGTGGATAGAGTCGTGTCCCACTCCCGCCAGCCAGAACAATTCCTTTCACAATAGCATCTCCCTAATTTGTATCTTGACTTCATGAAGTAGAGCGCCACCCCGATCTACCTCGATCATGCTAGCTACCGCGGAGCAGGCCCCTTATGCGGCTTAAACACTATAGCGACCCTTCGTCGTCGCATTTATTGTGTTGACGAGCTCCTCAAGTCCGTCGCGAATGCTAGTTCTTGGCTGCCAGCGAATTTCTTTGTTTATCTTCGAAATGTCCAAGACGTTGTACGGCACATCAAACTTGCGCACCGCCGTGCGTCTGACTCTCGCCCTGACTCCGGTTATCTCCTCAAGCAGCGAGATTACCTCAGTGAGGCTTACGCCTGTTCCAGTTCCCACGTTAAATTTGATGTTCGCCAAGTGATTGTCAATATCAGCTAACATTATCAGGTAAAGAGCCTGTACCGCGTCGCTTACCTCTATGTAATCCCGGACGACGCTGCCGTCTCCCATAAGGACAACTTCATCATTTGAGATAATACGCCGCGCAAATATCGACACCGCTCCTTGTGCTTTGCCTTCGCTGACGTTGATGCCATACGGGTTGCTCAATCGTGCGATCCGTACATCGAAGTTGTGACTCCGTCTAAAGAGTTCCGCATATTGCTCGACCACCAGCTTACTCATCCCGTAGGCCCCGATCGGGTCAGTTGGGTGTTCTTCGGGAATCGGACGGTTCTCGGTTACGCCGTAGACGGTCCCACCGGATGACAAGAAAACCGTTCGCACGCCCACGGCTGAAAGCGCACGAAAGAGTTCCACAGATCCAACAACGTTAGTGCGGATATCCGCTTCTGGGGTATGCTCTGCGCTTGCGGGCACGGTTGACCACGCCAGATGAAAGACGCCGTCGGCCTGCAGCGCTATCAAATTAGAGATCGTTTCAGGCCGCTGCAGGTCGTACTCGACCCAAGCTCTCCCCCGGTGCCAATTGAAACCACGACTTGCCACGATAACTTCATGGCCGTGTGTCTCTAGAACACTCGCGAGCGTTTGGCCTATAAACCCACTTCCACCTGTTATGATAAAACGAGCCATACTACTTTTTTCCGGTCTCATTCCTACGAGGGTCGCTCAATGCATCGCTGTATGACATTCTCGGAACTCGCGCTAGTCGTCCCAATTGCAGAGACCTACTGCCATACTATCGCGGCCGCAACGACCAGGACGGCGGACGCTCTACCACGGATGATTTCATCTAGTCTGCCTTTAAGTGCGTCGCCCGGCAAACCATGCAGAAATCTGCTCCTCTCCGGTTAGTCCGAGTTACCGACTTGACATCATGTGAACATCTTCAATAGCTACATAAAGAAGATATGTATATATCCTGCAGTGCAGATAGACGACCGAAAATTGGAGGGCAAATCGACGCTGAATGGTGGTATCATCGGTTCTGGTCCGCGGTCGTATCCGGTTGAAATTGCGTGCACAGCTTAACCCTCCACCGATTCCCTGAGGGGCATCGCGGATTGTCCCACATTCTTCTTGAAAGTTCTGCATGAAAGCTTGAATCGCGGATTGAAGTCTGCCACGCTTCCATGGTCTATTGGCCTCTCACTTTGGTGCATTGTTGGTGACGCTCACTGGGTCATGTACCCCATGTGTTCAATAGACCTTATACAAAATGCTTTGACGCAGGGAGTCTTGCGATATCTTGCTCAGCCTTTCAATGTTGGGCTCGCTGTCAATTGGCTCAGTAGATTCTTGCTCTCACCACCGTACATTGGATACTTGAGATCGCACTTGAGGGAGTAACTGTATGCAGTTTCTGGGAATTCCCTTTAGCTTCCCTTCCTACGTTCCCCCCGTAACTGCCTGGCTAATGCACGGGCCCTTCGCCAATTGGCTGGTAAATGCTTCCCGACCACGCCGCATAGTTGAGCTCGGCACCCACTATGGGTACTCCTATTTTTGCTTTTGTGAAGCCGTTGCGGCACTTGGACTCGAGACCGATTGCTACGCAATCGACTCGTGGATGGGAGATGAGCACGCCGGATTTTACGGAGATGACGTCTATGAAAGCGTTTCAAGGGAAAATGCAAAATACTCGGATTTCAGCACCTTGTTGCGAAAGACATTCTCCGAAGCGCTTGCCGATATTCCCGACGGTACTGTAGATTTACTACATATTGACGGTCGTCACTACTACGAAGACGTAAAGGAAGATTTTGAAACCTGGATTCCGAAATTGTCGGACAGGGCTGTAATACTTTTCCATGATACAGCGGTAATGGAGCGGAATTTCGGTATCTGGAGGTACTGGAGCGAAATAACTAAGGGAAGAACCTCCCTTAATCTTCCTTACCAGCATGGCTTAGGAGTTCTCTTTTGGGGAGAACGTCCACCGGTGGAGCTTGAGGACTTCTTGCGCGCCTTAAACATCCCAACAGCGCGATCGCTGGTGATCGATCAGTTTTTCTCCGCAGGAGAGGCATTTACTCAAATCAATAACCAGACAAGTTCCTTCCGAAGCAGAATTTCTGAACTGGACAACGCCTTGGACCTGCTGAACTCGAAAGTTAGCTCGCTAGATAACGATTCTGTATTGCTTAAGCGGGAGATTTCCGAACTCAACGACGTTGCTAAAGGGAAACAAGAACTCATTTCGTCCCTCGAGCGGGAGATTTCCAACCTCAACAACATAGCTAAAGGGCAACACGACCTCATTTTATCGCTGTCCCTGCAGTTAGACACCATAGAGAAATTGCTCCATACAGCTCGAAAAGAGCCACTTTCTCAGCTGGTGCGGCTGGCGGCTTACAAAACGCTCTTAATGATCAAAAAGGTAGGGGTACCGCTCCCCCCAAGCGCCAAGCATCGCTTCGGCGGGCTTCTCGTGCAGCTCAATCCGGAAAATCGAGACTACAGCAACAGTCATAAACAACCTAGCTAGTTTACAGATTAAATTACCGCGCGGGGCGCCGTTATGTATGAGCGAACTCAAGGGGCCACGTTGCAGGAGTACAGTCTGGCGAGGGCCTTTGACTGCTCAGATTATTTGATTGGGCGAGTAAAAGGAGGGTCCGCATATGATGTGCATAAGTCATGTCGCGCACAGAACGTGAGTATCTCGACACTAGGAAGTAGGATTGCTTTTCGACAGGCCGCACACCAGTTCAGCGCTCATCGGAACTGCGAACTTTTCACACGAAGAGGCCGAAGCATGTACTCGATCTTTCATAGGACGAATAAATTTATAAAGGCGCTTCAGAATCGTTCCTCGGCGACACCTCGCCCTCGAAGTCTTTCCAGCACATTGGGATCCTAAGCTTAGAATTCCACGTGGACAAGTTGTCGCG
>JADMIO011095966.1_pt1 | contig 86873 bp, 74 predicted proteins | sample 8958161 | NCBI WGS metagenome assembly JADMIO01 (sample SAMN16585339, study PRJNA669376) | soil metagenome | isolation source: Crop rotation soil | place: USA: Cullars Rotation, Alabama | collected 2011 | reverse complement strand
ATGTGCTGGAAAGTTGTAATCAACTTGCTGATCATTATCCTAGCGGTACAGGTTTTCCACCACCGCCTAGCAATCCAGAGTGGCCAGGTGATAATAATTTGCCTGGCGGAACTTATACTATAATTGATAATTATTATTCACAACTTGGAAATCCACCACAATATATTTCTGCCAGCGGAGAAGCTCCACATCTGTATAATCTTGCAATACGGGCAGTAGCAGGGTTATTGTATTGGTTTGGAATCGAAGCAGGCTTACAGCAGATTAATCCAGTACCAACGAATATCTCTGCCATAAGATTACCACCTGATGGTATTGTCTACAAAGGCAGAATAGGCCAAGTCGTTCCTCATGCTGATGGCGTCAATTTCTGGTATGAATACCAGCGTAGAAGGTGTGATGCGCCGCCACCTTCAGGGCCCTGGTATGGTCCTGGAAATCCATTACATGGGATTTATTATGTAAACCAAGGTAATAATTTTGTTGTAGTCAATACAAATTATAATGGTGAAAGCTGTATAGGTGAAGCTAGCATGACAGAAGAATACGATATCTGGACAAGAGTCAGAGCATGTTCAAACGGAGGCTGTTCTGGTTTTGTTACCATTCCTTTTTTCATGTCAGATGATATTGGTCCGGGAGGGTGCCCCTATATATTTAATATGGGATCAGATTCTGTTTTTACCGGAGAAAACAATATTCTGCATAAATCAAAATTCACTGAAAATTTAAATCAGGATATATCTGACAAATATTTGCTTAAAAATCCTCCGGCTATTATGGATAATAAATATGTTATAGTTTTGGCTGAAGCTGACAATGATATAGATCACTATGACCAAATCAAATTACATGCAATAGACCATAGTCTTAACACTAAAGTAGGAATAACCGAGGATAATGAAATAGTTTTATATGATAGTGCCATAGTAGTAAGTACAAATTATGCTACAAAAAACAGTGAGGAAATTACCGAATCTATACAATATCATATCCCCAACAGAAGCACCGTTACAGGTGATACACTTGACCATTTATATATACATTTTGAAGGGGATAAAATTAGCACCTATGCCCTAATTACCGAAATGGAAAGAGACAGAAGTTACCCAACTCCTACCGTTAAAGATTGGGTTGGGAATATTACTGCATCAATACCCGGCGGAAGTAACTTCCAAAAGCAATTTTCAAGAAGAGAATTTCGATCAGCTAATATTGTACCTTTGCAATTCACATCAACTTCCTCTGAAATGGAGATTAATATCGACATGCTGAAAAATTACCAGGTAAAATATATTTCCCTGGCTAAAATAAGCAGCACAGGGTATACATCTACCGAAATAACACTCAACAAAGGTATTGTGCAAAATGAAGTGGCAGAATATAATATAGACTCTACATTATTGTTTCTGGATGATGGTAATTATATTACTTTAGATAATAAATCTCAAATGTATTTATACTTTGATGTTTCTCCTTCAAATGCCTTAACTACTAAACGGGATTATATTCTGGAAATTAATGGTAAATATTTGGCAGATACAAATATCACTTTTAAAGACAGCTATTTAAAACAAAACACACTTGTCCCGGGCCAAATAAAACTTTATCCAAATTATCCAAATCCATTTAATCCCGTAACAAGTATTAAATTTGAACTTCCTAATATGGCATTTGTAGAGTTAAATATTTACAATATGTTGGGTCAGTTAGTCGATGTATTATTAAAGAATGAATTACCTGCAGGCGTTCATAATGTTGAATTTGATGCTTCTAAATTGCCTAGTGGTGTTTATTTCTACCAAATTAAATCAGGTAATTATATTGAATCAAGAAAAATGGTCTTAATAAAATAAAATTAAATAAATATATGATAAGAGGGGGTATTTCGATACCTCCTTTTTTTATTGTACTAAGCTGTGTACTAAAATTAATCCAAGTTAAAAATAACATTTGATTTTTATTTTATTCTCATTAAATTAGTTTTAATAATAGCGGAGGTAACAAACGGGCTGACTTATACTCTTTTTCTTTTTTAACAGAATTAAAAGGAGACATTATGTCAGCCCGTATTTTATTCCAGGCACTTTCCCTTTAAATATTTATTCTGCTTATTACATTTCATATCTTTCATTGATGCTGCCCTGAGGTTGAACCTGTAAGTATTCTTTGGTGTGACTTAATTTGTAATATTAAATTAGGTTTCATTTGGTTAATATGGCTTAATTAACCTCATCCATTTCTGGCAGAAACAGGTAAAATAAAAACTCCGCTGTTCCCGATACTGCTTGTGAACTTTATAGGCACGCTTGGTTTCAGCATTGTGCTTCCCTTCCTGATATTTGTGGTTACAAAATTTGGCGGCAATGCTCTTATTTACGGCGTAATGGGGGCGGTGTACCCTGCTTTTCAACTGGTTGGCGCGCCAATTTTGGGAAGATGGTCAGATATTTACGGCAGAAAGAAAATATTACTTCTCAGCCAATGCGGTACTGTTGCAGGATGGATAATCTTTGTTGCAGCACTCTATGTTCCAATAACGGTTTTAGCTTCCATTAACTCTTCCTGGCTGGGTATTTTCAGCCTTACGCTTCCATTAGTGCTCCTGTTCATTTCAAGAGCTGTGGATGGCATAACGGGAGGAAACATTTCTGTAGCAAACGCTTACCTAGCTGATATTACCGACGAAAAGAACCGCAACAGGAATTTCGGGAAGATGTCAGTTTCATCTAACCTTGGATTTATTGCCGGCCCCGCACTGGCAGGCCTGCTTGGCGCAACTGTGTACGGCGAGCTTCTTCCTGTGATAGCCGCACTGGTATTATCCTTCGCAACAGCACTAATCATACAGTTTTACCTTCCTGAATCAATGGTTAAGACTTACCGCGAAGATCCAGTTGATATTAAAAAGGTAATGGGATTTGAGAACAAGGAATGTTACGATGAGAAGCCAAAACATAAAATTACAATTAAAGAAATATTCCAAATTCCATACGTATCATACATGCTGCTGTTATACTTCCTGATATTTTTAGGGTTCAACTTTTTCTATACAGCTTTCCCTGTTCATGTAGTCCAGCAGCTTCACTGGTCAATTACACAGACCGGTGCTTTTTATTCAGCCTTAAGCCTGCTTATGGTTGTTGTGCAGGGGCCTGTGCTGAGCTTTGCGTCAAAAAAACTTTCTGAAAGCGTACTGATAATTGCAGGAAACTTTATACTCGGCATAAATTTCCTCATGCTGCTTTCCGAAAATACATATGTGATATACGCATCAACGGCATTTTTCGCGCTGGGCAACGGGTTGATGTGGCCTTCTGTTCTTTCACTGCTTTCAAAGGCGGCAGGAAAGAAATACCAGGGTTCAGTGCAGGGTATGGCAAGCAGCATGGGAAGCCTTGCCAGTATAATAGGGCTAATACTGGGAGGTATTTTATATTCATCTATTGGCACAATGACCTTCCTTGTATCAGCATGTACTATTTACACAGTATTTATATTATCATTCAGGCTGCCGCATATTCAGAAGAAGTGTGATGTAAAAGCTGCTGCTGCACAGGCTTAAAATAAAAAAACAGTAAAGATGAAAAAGCTTTTGTTAAATTATGTAAACTATAATCTATGGGCCAATACAAGGTTATGCCGTGTTATTGAAAACCTTGAACCTGAACTTTGGAACAGGGAGCTTATCAGCAGCTATAAAACAATCCGCCTAACCCTTCTTCATATTTGGGATGCAGAACAGATCTGGTACTTAAGGCTTAACGGAAAATCTGTATATTCATGGCCAAGCACGGGTTTTACCGGAACAAACGAGGAGCTGATCAAACAGCACCTAAGCCAGTCCGAGCTGTTCATTGAATACACGGATAACTCTGCTGAAGACCACTTTAGCTTGAGGTGTAATTTTAATGATATGAAAGGTAACAGCCACAGCATTAAAATTTGTGATATTATTCAGCATTGCATAAACCACTCGACTTTTCACAGGGGACAGCTTGTTACTATGCTTAGGAACCTTGGTATAGAAAAATTAGCACAGACAGATTATATAGCATATGTAAGGGAAAATAACCTTTGAAAATAAATTTATTCTGGTTTCGCAGGGATTTGAGACTTGAGGATAATGCCGGGCTGTACCATGCCTTAAGATCAGGCAGCCCTGTCCTGCTGATATTTATCTTTGATACGGAAATATTAAATAGGCTTGAAGATAAACGTGACGCACGGGTTGAGTTTATTCACAATGCCCTGAAGGATCTTCATAGACAGCTCGTAAGCCATGGCAGCTCTTTACTTATACTCCACGGCAGCCCTGTTGATGTTTTTAAAAAATTAATTGCAAAGTATGAAATCAGCGAAGTTTTTACTAACCATGACTATGAGCCTTACTCTATAAAGCGTGATGAAGAGGTAAAAAATCTTCTTGAAAGCTCCGGGATAAAATTCAACCCATATAAAGACCAGGTCATCTTTGAAAAAAATGAAGTTGTTAAACCAAACGGTAAGCCGTATACGGTCTTCACACCTTACAGTAAAGTATGGCTTGCCAGGCTTGAGGAAGATCCTGTTAAAACATACCCAACTGAAAAATATTTTAATAATTTTTATAAAACCCCGCCTTTTGATCTTCCTGAATTAACGGATATTGGTTTTAACGCATCGGGTATTCAGTTTCCCCCGCCGGAAATAAAAAAAGATGTAATAAAAAAGTACGAAGCTCAAAGAGATTATCCCGCAATTGAAGGCACTACAAGGCTAAGTGTTCATCTCCGCTTTGGCACTGTCAGCATTCGTAAGCTTGTTAAAGAAGCTCAAAGGTTAAATGAGACATGGCTAAAGGAGCTGGTATGGCGTGAATTCTTTATGATGATATTATATCATTTCCCCCATTCGGCTGAAAGCTCATTTAAGCCTGAGTATGACATGATAAAATGGAGAAATGATGAATCAGAGTTTGATGCATGGTGCAGGGGTGAAACAGGTTATCCCATCGTAGACGCGGGAATGCGCCAGCTTAATGCTACAGGGTTTATGCATAACCGCGTTAGAATGATAACTGCAAGCTTCCTTGTGAAACATCTGCTTATTGACTGGCGTTGGGGAGAAAGGTACTTCGCGGATAAGCTTCTTGATTATGAAATGTCATCAAATGTCGGCAACTGGCAGTGGGCTGCCGGGACAGGCTGCGATGCAGCGCCGTATTTCAGGGTATTTAATCCATATATACAGACAGAAAAATTTGACCCGGAACTTAAATATATAAAAAAATGGGTGTCCGAATATAATACACCGCAATATCCTGTACCCATTGTTGAACATAAGGAAGCAAGGGACAGGGCTTTAAATGCATATAAGGAAGCCCTGAACAAAACACGATAGTAAAATATTCCGATATAAAAAAAGGGAAGCTGGCTGCTTCCCTTTAAACTAAGTAGGTTGTAAAACGATGAAACAATGAAGCCGTCAAACAAAAAGCCATGAAGCTGTACTACAGTAAAACTATGGAGCGGAGGTAAAATTTCTTGATTCAGACTGGCTCAGCTCATTGAAATTAGTATTTGCATGAGGAGCAGCCGCAACAAATGCATCCACTGATGATATATTAGGAAGCCTGGAAACGTTCCATGAATAGTTTAAGCTTGAACCCAGCCCTAATCCAAATGAGCTAAAGCTAGGTATTTTCGTTGAACCTGACGACGAACCGGTTACAACAATAAACAATCTTCCGGGACTGTTAAACGAAATGAGTGTAATCCCGCCCGTTCCCGAAGAAAATGTGAATGTAGTATTCGTGTCTATGTTTGTTGCATTATCAGGAGGTGTGCTTAAATTCGCTCCTGCAAGCAGATTTATATTGTTTCCTGTTGAACCTGAATTCACTGTTATTATTTTTTGATTAAACTCGCCTATAGGCCCGCTGCTTCTTCCCTCAACGCCTATAAGAAATGAAGAAGGCAACCCGGTTGGCACAACAAAACTGTATGCGGCTGAAAGCAATTCATTCCCTATCCTAGATCCGTTAGCTATAGAACCTGCAGAACTGAACTTGAGCATTAGCTGTGCCTTTGGTGTTGTATAGCCTGCCGGAGGTACAACATTTCCTGCAACTGTATTCTCACCGGGATTCATTGAAAGCTCAGCATTGGTAAATGATTCGGAAACCACCCCTCCGTTATTCAGAACGTAATTTGTTTTTTCCCCGTATTTATCATAGGTAGTAATTTGCCCGCCCGCAAAAGTGTAAACAAGCACAACAATTTTACCGTTTATAGTTGAACCGCCCGTCCAGTTAACACGTATACTGTCTGAAAGTTCTGCGCCTGAAATTGTATTTGAGTAATTCAGTATTCCGTTATCAGCAAAAAATATTTGTGCCTGCTGATTTGGAAGAAGTGCCGGTATGGAAACAGTTAATTTCGCAGTATTAGGAGTACTCGGTAATCCTGTCCCGAAAAAAACTGGGTTTTCGGAGGTAACGCCTTCATACATTATTCCCACCGGGTTAGAGCCTGATGCTAAAACTATCTTTGCGTTATAGGGAGTTGTAACACCTGCTATTGTAAAGCTCCCGTCTGCAGTAGTAACGGATGTTGAGCTTCCGATCACAACTGTGACTCCGGGAATCCCGGCACCAATCAGATCGACAACACGGCCAGTTACATTTACAGTAGTGCCCGGGCCTCCGGGATTAGTAGGATTTTCTTCAGAACAGCCTGATACCCAAAATGAGATCAAAACAATAAAAAAAGAAAACTGCAGTATTTTCAGAATTTTCATATATAGATTAATTAATTTGATATATTATTACCCGTTTAATATAAACAATTATAATAAACCTAAGGATTCAAAATTGTTACCCGTAAAAAACCTTCAAAATTCCTTTTTTGTGACAATTGTTAATTTTATATTAGTATATGAATGCTGTCTCAATAATACTGATCGCACTTGTTCTTATTGTCCCCTGGATAGTATTATTTTTCCTTATGGTAAACTCAAACAAGAAAACCATATCAAACTTTAAGAAGCTTGAGGAAAAGTACGGGCTTCAGTCTGATTATACAAAAAAGGTCGGGATGAAAAGCCACCCGGTTGCGCAGGGTTCATACAGGGGCAGAAACATTAAGATAGAAAGTGTCATCAGGGATTCAGTTGAAGGCAAAAAAGTTATGCCTCATACAGGCCTTATTGTTGAATGTGTTAACACGGATAACTTTACCTTTATCACAGTAAAGAGGAAAAAGCTGAACAATGCATTATACCTTGCGGGCTCTTCTTTGATCAGCGATAATGAGTTTGATGATAAATTCATTGTGCAGACAAATAACATTGAAAAGCTTAAGGGCATTTTTGATTTCAACACAAGGTTCAAGCTTGACCAGGTTCACAGGCTCGGGTTTGACGGTATCATCAAGCTTGACGGCAATCATCTCATATATATAGAAAAAGGACTGCTGAGCAGTGACGAGGCATTGATGCGCATAGAGCTTGTTATGCATGAGCTCTGCGATATAGCCGATGTCATGAAATATAACTGATCATTTTTTCAGCACAGTATTCTTCAGCCAGCCTGCAATAAACTCATTGCTTCCCCTGGCGCATATCTCCCACTTACCTGCAAATTTCGTTTCTTCATTCACCAGCTTTATAGTATGGTTTGCGCCTTCAAAAGTTTTTAGCGTGTATTTAGTATTGCCGGCTTTACTAAGGGCATTTTCAATATTGGTCCTGCTCAGTTCAGGAGGGACTATATCATCTTTTTCTCCCCAAACACACAACACAGGAATTGTAATATTACTCCATGCTTCCAGTGGGTCAAACCTTGAAAACCCGGGAACTATCTCAGTGCCTGACTCCTCCATATTATTTCTGTTTGAATAGTTTAACAGTGAATCCTCCCGCCTTCCTGAGTAATTATGCCAGGGATTTTTTTCAAATATTTTATTAAGCTCTTTTTGTACCACATTATTTACTACATATTCGTTCTGTGCATCCGGCGTTATCCCGGGAGCCGAGATGGTGATCAGAAACGATACATCACGGCACAGATAGGCAGCATTTGGCGCTACCCATGCGCCCTGGCTTAATCCATACAAACCTATCTTGCTGCTGTCGATATCCCCGCGGCTTTTTAAGAATTTAACCGCCGCTATTACATCATTTGTCATTACAGAAATAGGTAATATACGGCTTGTATCCCCTTCTGAGCTGCCCTTTCCCCTTCTGTCAAATATCAGTGCCCCTGCTCCGCTTTCAACAAGCATGTATGCCCTGCTCCGCATTGTTTCCCTCGTCATTTTTCCGGAGCCATGCACAAAAACAATAACGGGATAAGGCTGTGCAGTTTTTGGCTTTATTAATGTTCCCGAAATTAATACCCCGTCACTCTTATAAGAAACTTCTTCCTCCTCGTAAAAAACCGGCTCCCTTGATGTACGGTTCAAGCTAAGAGTAATGTCCTCAATATCAATCGAAGCATTAATTGTGCTCTCCTTTATAGCTCCTTCAACTATAATTGGCTCTTTTCCCTCAATTTCCATTGTAAATTCATCACCATTGACCTCCCATTTGCTTACAGGCTGGCTGAACAATAACATTTCAGGAATACTGTAATAAAATTTTTCAGATGATATATCGAAAATTATTGATAAAGCTCTTCCGCCGGAATTGATCTTCCCTTCCCAGTGTCCAGATAATATTTTATCATTACCTGACCTGGTACATGAGGAAAACAAGGATAGAAATATAAATAAGAATATCTTCATGGTTATTTTGTTAAGTGTTCTATCATTTTTTTACCGTTATTATTGTTCGGGTTTAGCTCTACTGACCTTTTATAATTTTCAATCGCCAATTCTTTGTTTCCCGCGATCATGTATGCCTCACCAAGGCTGTCATATGTATTAAATGAGTGAGGATACAGCTCTACATTTATTTTAAATAACGCCACTGCACCATCAAGATTATTTTTACCCAGCGCATCATAACCCATGCCATTGATCACATTTTCTGAAACAAATGGATTAACCGGGTCTTTCTTGCGGGTTTCTTTAATCAGCTCAGCCATTTTATCAAACTTGCCTTCTTCAATAAGCTGAGCAGGTGTTTTAAAATCACTTCCGGCTTTCCCCAGCTCCCATTCATTACCACGGTAATTTATCTTAATATTTTTTCCGTTTAATGATACACTTAAGCCTGCTATATCTGTGTTAAAGCTTGATTCAGACAATGGGTAGAGTGAAGTTGAAATATAGTTAACATTTCTACCAAGGAAATCAGGCTGCTTAACAGATATTTTTAAATTATCATCTTTATCTGAAATTTCAAGGACCTGTAAAGGAGAATATAAATAGCCGCCTAATATACTTTTATCATAATTTTTATGCTGATCATCTTCCGGCTTATAGTTCAATACAGCCTCAAGTACTGGGTCTTTCATTGAAAAATAATCATTGGGGGTTAACTCCACTTTTATTTGCGGCTCGGTGGCCGTTCTATTATCAAAGCCAAAGCTGTTCTGCCAGTAGATAGATGAGAGCCTTATTTCAAGCTTTGAGTTTGGGAGAATAAGAGGCCTGTTATCACCGTAATGATTCGGTGATGCACCGGTAGGCTCCCCCGTGAATATGGCCTTTGTGTTAAACTCAAGCTTGGTAGTTAAATATGACGCAGCGGAAAAAGTTTCCCTGCCGATGATCACAAACAATCTTCCCTTACGGTTTATCTTTGGGTTATTGCTGATAAGATTAACGAACGGCTGGCAGGTACCGTTGTTTCCGCCGCCATTGTTCCTTATATCTACTACAGTCCTCTCGATTTCATTTGCATTTACAAACTCATTGATCCTTTTGCAGAAGACAGTCAGGCTGTCAGCAGGATCTATCAGAACTCTTTTGTAATTTATATACAGTGTTTTGCTCTCAGGAAGGTATTCAAACCAGTAGTTCTTTTCATTGTTGCGCATATAAAGCGGCAGCCCGTTATCATCACCCTGATCATGCTGCATTTTACTCATCTCAAAAGATGACACCTTTACGGATATTTCTCCATTTTCATCTGCTGCGGTAAACTCTGACTCACTGATATTTCCGGCGATACCCAGCCCGTTAAGTATTTCAGCGTTGCATAAATAATAAGGTATGTTAAACTTTTGTGAATATTCATTATCACCTATAACAATAGGTTTGATCTTTTCCAAAACTTCACTGATAGTTATACCGTTTATTTTTGTTAATCTCTTACCGGTCAATTTACTGTATGGCGGCGCAGTCCCAAGGACGTATACCCCATCACTGAATAAGTACAGCCTTAACGGATATACATGAAAGTTGAAAATCGATTCAGACTGCTTATCATGCCACCCGAAAATATTTATTGCTGAGTGGCCGTCACCCACCATTGCAGTCATCCTTAATATTTCAACAAATACCTGGTTATCTGTCATTGTTGAAAGCTTGCCAGTCAGATCAGCGGCGAATTTTTCAAAATCATTTTTTGATGTCGTATGGTAGGCGTTAATATGGACCTTTTCCATATTATCTAAAAAATAGCTGACATCCTGTTTCCACTGGTCAGCGCTTATTTGGTTTGATGTCTGCGAAGGGCTTTGAATTGCAGAAAATAGAATAACAACAGCAGAAACTGCAAAAAGTAGAGTTCTGTACATTTTTTGATGAATTTTAAATGAGGAGAGCTATTTAATTTAGATGTATTTCATTGGCTCAAGGTTTCATTTTTCCCGGAATTATTTTACAAGGATCATCTTATTAACAAATGAAAATTCACCGGCTTCAAGCCTCGAAAAATATATCCCGCTTGGGAATGAGGAAGCATCCCATTCAGCTTCGTAAATTCCTGAGGTAAGTACTTTATCAACTAAAATTTCTGATACTTTTCCGGTAATATCATAAATTACCAGCTTAACATTGGCAGTTTTAGAAATATCCAGCTTAATTTTAGTAACTGGATTGAACGGATTGGGGTAATTCTGGTGAAGCGCATATTTTTGCGGCACCTCGGTTGATATCTGATGAATGCCGATCCCGCCGCTTTCAGTCTTTAATATCACTCCGTTCTGCCCAACAGTTATTCCATGCAGCTCATCCGCAAAGTGAATGCTGTATAGGTCAGTAGTAATGCTCTCAGGCTGAGCTGACCATGTGATGCCGCTATCGGTTGTTTTCAATATTACTCCACCTCCTGAGATGTAGCCTATCAGACCATTTACAAATTTTACGGAATATAAAACGCTTGTAGTACCACTTATTATAACTGACCAGTTTAATCCCGCATTTGTTGTTCTTATTATCCTGCCTGATGTGCCAACTGCTATGCCGGTGTTTACATCAGTAAAATATACAGCGCGCATATCATTCGTTACACCTGTAGTTTGTGGATTCCAGTTCGCTCCCCCGTTGGTTGTTTGCAGAACTCTTCCTCCAAATCCTGATATATACCCTGTTGAGCTGTTAATGAAGAACACGCCGGGGAGCTCAACGTTTGTGCCGCTTGCCTGGCTTATCCAGTTATCACCGCCGTTTGTTGTCCTCTGGATCGTACCGTTCAATCCCACGGCGGTTCCGTTAAGTGAATCTGAGAAATAAATATGAACGAATGTATTATTTGAGCCACTGTTCAGCGTCAGCCAGTTTGAGCCGCCATTTGTTGTTTTAAGAATAATACCAAGCTCACCCGCAGTATATATAGTATTACTGTTTACGTAAGTTATGCTCCGCAGAAAACGGGGAGTGCCGGTAGTAAGCGGACTCCAATTGCTTCCTCCCTTCGTGGATTTAAGCACAATGCCGTCAATTCCGCACACGTATGCTGTGTTAAGGTCGGTCATCACGGCTCCAAGCAGTGTTGAAGGGGTGCCGCTTACCTGCTGCTGCCAGCCGCTTTGCGGGAATATGTTTTGAGTTATAAATAACAGGGCGATGAGGAATAAAAAATATTTCATAAATTGTTATCCTTGGGAAATTTGTTAGGAAAAGTTAAAATTTCTCAAAAATACGAATTATGGTGAAGCTGTGTTTACTGAATATTGATTATTTTTTTTGAGGGGGTTAATTACTTGATCTGCGGAAAGATGTTGGTGAAATACCGAAGCGCTTTGAGAAAACCTCACTGAATGAGCTCATATATTCAAAGCCACTGATAGATGAGATCTCTGATATAGTTTTTTCAGTTTCAGCTAATAATTTTTTCGCATTCGTGAGCCTTGTTTCCGTAAGGTACTGGTATGGTGTTACAGCATAGAATTTTTTGAACTCCCTGAGCAGGTGATGCTCACACATACTGGCCGCTTTTGCCAGCAGTGAAAGTGTTACCTTCTCGTTATAACATGATTCAATGTAATCCCTGGCAATGTTAAGCCTGCGGTAAACCTCAAGCTTAGTAGAAGCTTTAACTGAGCGAACCCTATCAATATCAGGATAAAGCTTTCTGTTTATAAACAGCAGCCCTTCAAGGAGAAAATATAACTGCTCATTGTAATATTCCTGTGAAAAGAACCCCTGCTTTAACGCTGTTCTCATTTTCGTGATGATAGGAATTATTGTATCCTCAGCGTTGTAAAGCCTTTCAATAAAATTAACCTGCTGCAGGCTCTTTTCGGGGTAAAACGGATTCTCCAAAATGCAGTCTTCTGAGTTGACCAGTGAGCTTAAAACTTCCTTAACATATGCCGGCCTGAAGAACACGGAAAAAGATTCTGTCATTTCATCTGAATCAATGCAGCTGCTGTATCTTTGCTGTTCATTAAAGATCATGAACCTGTCATTTTTTACTTTATACTTACACGCGTGGCTTGAGTAATACTCTTCACCCCTGAATACATATTTTACGCTTAAAGGGCCGCCCGAATGAGGCTGGTAGCTGACGTTTTTAGAACAAGCGTTAACTATCACATTGGATGACATATAGCCGCTGAAATAACTTTTAACATCAAACCCGGGGCGTTCATACTGCGGAAACTCCGTAATAAATATTGTACTCATACATTAATTTACTGATAAATTATCTATAATTCAGATGCATAATTCTACATTTAATTTTACCCATTAAATTTGTAAATTTGTTTATTCATACCGCTAATATAATTAATAAAATCATACTTGAAAGGATTATAAATGTCTGAAAATACGCCAATTACAGTTGCTTATGGAGATGGTATAGGTCCGGAGATAATGCAGGCTACACTGGATATTATTCTCGCCGCAGGTGCAAAGCTTGATATACAGGTCATTGAGATAGGAGAAAAAGTTTACGGCAAAGGAATTGCGGAAGGTATAGAGCCAAGCGCATGGGAATCACTGCTCAGAACAAAAGTATTTTTAAAAGCGCCTATAACCACACCGCAGGGCGGGGGTTTTAAAAGCTTAAACGTGGCTACCAGGAAAACCCTTGGGCTCTACGCGAACGTTCGCCCGTGTGTTTCTTACTATCCTTACATTCAGACAAAGCATCCTGTTATGGACCTTGTGATAATGAGAGAGAACGAAGAGGACCTTTACGCGGGTATTGAGTATAAACAGACCGACCAGGTTATGCAGGGCTTAAAGCTTATCTCAGAACCCGGCTCGGAAAAAATTATACGCTACGCATTTGAATATGCACGCGCTAACGGCAGGAAAAAAGTTACATGCTTCATGAAGGATAACATCATGAAGTTCACCGACGGCCTCTTCCACAGGGTGTTTGATAAGATCGGGCAGGAATATCCTGAGATAGAAAAGGAAAGCTGGATAGTTGATATCGGCGCGGCAAAAATAGCGACAGTACCGGAACAGTTTGATATTGTTGTCATGGAAAATCTTTACGGCGATATTTTATCTGATGTAACCGCCCAGATGACAGGCTCCGTGGGCCTTGCAGGCTCAGCGAACATTGGCGATAAATGCGCTATGTTCGAGGCAATTCACGGTTCAGCTCCAAGAAGAGCGGGACAGAATTCAGCTAACCCTTCAGGGTTACTGCTTGGCGCTGTAATGATGCTTGCGCACATCAACCAGTCAGAGATCGCAACGAAAGTTCACAATGCATGGTTAAGGACTCTTGAAGACGGAGTACATACTTATGATATCGCAAGAGACGGCATCACCAAAGAAAAGGTCGGCACAAAAGAATTCGCGCAGGCAGTTATCGCAAGGCTTGGACAGATGCCGGCAACTTTGAAATCAGTGCAGTACAAAGATTTTGAGGTGAAAATGTACCCGCATTATGATTACGCTAATATCAAGAAGGCAAAGAAAGAGCTTGTTGGTGTTGATGTATTCCTTCACTGGACAGACGGCACCGCTGAAGAGCTTGGAAATAAATTGCAGAATATTGCTGTGGACGGCTTAAAGCTTACCGCTATCACAAACCGCGGTGTAAGGGTTTGGCCGGGCGGTTTAAAGGAAACATTCTGTGTTGACCACTGGAGATGCCGCTTTGAGTCAAATGGCGGTACCACCCATGAAAAACTTATAGCCCAGCTTGAAAAATTCAGAGCCGAAGGCTACGATTTCATCAAAACTGAAAATCTTTACCTATTTGACGGTGAAAAGGGTTTTTCAGTATAAATCTGTAATTTTTTAGAATTCGTATATATTAAGGCATTCCGCAAGGATGCCTTTTTTTATATACTATTTAATTCATTTAGAAGTTACTAAAAAATCAGTAAATTAATGGAACAAAATTGGCAATATAGCTATTTTAGTTATAAACGGTTTAATTTCAAAGAAATTATACTATAAATGGTAATTACTTATAAGATAAACACTAAAATTGAAGCTCATCAGCTTGCAGAAATTTTCCAGGCATCGGGAATTAAACGCCCTGTGGAAGACCTGAGCAGGCTGAAAACTATGCTTGATAATGCCAATCTACTCATAACCGCATGGGATGGAGATAAGCTCGTCGGTGTCGCAAGAGCAATGACGGATTATAGTTTCTGCTGCTATCTCTCGGATCTGGCAGTTGATAAGGAATACCAGCAAAAAGGAATCGGGCATGAGCTTGTTGATGAAGTGCAGAAGCAGATAGGTGAGGAATCTAATATCGTTTTGCTTGCCGCCCCGGAGTCAATAGAGTATTACCCGAAGATAGGATTTGATAAATGTGTACACGCGTTTTACATTCCCCGTAAAAAATAACTATGGCTGCGTAAAAAATAACTATGACCGAAAAAGAGATTCAGGATCTCCGCAGGCAGTATACCAAAAGTTCTCTTACATCTAAAAATATTAACAAAGACCCGTTCAAACAATTTTCAAAGTGGTTCAGCGAAGTAATGAGCTCGGATTTCCTTGAGCCTAACGCTATGACATTGGCAACCTCGACACCGGACGGAAAACCTTCCGCACGTGTACTGCTGCTCAAAGGATTTGACGAGAATGGATTCGTATTCTATTCAAACTATAAAAGCCGCAAAGGGAAGGAGCTTGAGAAGAATCCGTACGCGAGCATATTATTTTTCTGGGATAAGCTTGAAAGGCAGATCAGGATTGACGGCAAGGTAAAAAAGGTCACTATGGAGGAAAGTGACGCTTATTTCCAGACGAGGCCTTATAAAAGCAGGCTTGGCGCATGGGCGTCAAACCAAAGCTCAGTAGTTGGAAGCCGTAATGAGCTAGTAAAACAGTTTCTGAAATATATGATAAAGTTCAAACAGCACGTTCCCCTTCCCGACACTTGGGGTGGTTACAGACTGGTGCCTGATACGTTTGAATTCTGGCAGGGGCGTGATAACAGGCTGCATGACAGGATAAGATACAAAAAAAATAAAGGCGGCTGGAAAATAGAGCGCTTGGCTCCATAACCACCGCAGCTATCCTGCTTTCTGCTCAAGCTCATTAATTTTTTTCATAAGCCACTCCCTTGAATTAATATCAATATCTTTTTCAACATCCTGCCTTAGTGCTGATATATCCTTCTTCTGCATATATGTTCTGGCGGCAATAAGCCTTTTTGTCATCTTTATAAAGACACTGTTTAATTTTGCGACATGTTTTGTTATCATCGCGTTTGAAGAAAGAAAATGACGGAAGCTGTCTATCTGGCTGAGCGCTTCATCAAGCCATCCCATTTCATAATATATCCTTATCTGCAGCCCTTTGACCCAAATTTTATAATATAATGCCTCAAAGTGTACCTTACTTAAGTATTCATTAGCCTTGCGGAAATTCCCTCTTGCAAAATTCAGCCTTGCATACCCGAAATTCGCCGCGTTCTGTTTTTCGCTCTCATCAAGCTTATGTTTAAATTTATCTACAAAATCTTCCACCCAGTCATACTCCTCAAGCCTTAAGGCAACAAATATGATACTAATAAACTCTATGAACGTAATTTTCCCAAGGCCATCATTTGAATACAGGTCATTTTCAAGAATAAATTTATATAAAACAAAAAGCTCTTTTTCCCAGTTATTAACCTTTTCCTTCCCTGCTACATTACACAACCCTATAAATAAGCCATAACCTTCAGGCTTTGAGAACATTGAATGATTTTTCATCAAAAAGTTTTTTACAAATAAGTAGTTTTTCTCTTTATCAATGCCATCCATCAGCTGTATAAACCTGAAATAAAATTCCATCAAAGGGATATCATCATACTTATGTGTATGCAGATGATTTACAAGCTCGTCAATAAACTTCAGGTTGTAATCAATATTGTAAATATATTTTTTGTTCAGAATTTCCCTGTACCTTTTCATCAGCGCAAGGATAAAATACTTTATAAGGTCCTCGGATTCATTCCCAGTATCACCCAGCCGTGCATTATGCGTTTTCAGAAGCGAGTCCATCCTTACAGCATCAAAACGGTTTAGCAACCGTTCAAGGGAATACTTTTTGTAAAAATACATCTCGTCCTTTGTATCTGAGCTTTTTTCAAGATTATCATAAACTGTCTTCAGCTTTCTTCCAAACTGTTTATCAAGCTTGCGCCTGCTGTATGATTCCAGTAAATATTTATCGGTTGAAAAGCTGTCAGAGGTAAATTCCCTGTAAGTGAGAAAATCTTCAGCAAGCTTGTTTAGGTTGAACATTAATGTTCTCATAAAACCGTCATTATAATCAGCATTAGGGAAGATCTTTGTGAACACGAATTCTTTCTGCATGTTCTTTTCATCAAAATCAGGGAAATACTTTCTGAGATGGTCATACAGCTTTATGACACCTTCATTCTTATTAAAAAACGGAGATGCCAGGTACTCCCCAAATTCCTTAATTTCCCTTGGTGAAAATGTTTTAACCAGTTCTACAAGATTGCTTTTGACCATTTATAAATTTAAAACAACAATTCATATAAATAAACACTAATATTTGACTTAACTATATCTTAACATGTTTTGCTTCATGCAGCCGCTTTAAAACATAAAACATACCTCAAAAACTTTCCAGCCTTCACTTTTACAAACGGAGACAACATTTCCTTCCAAAACTAACCCCTTGTAATACAAACATTTATATGAGTTTTTTATACTAAGGGTATGTTCAAAAGGTATAAACAACATGCTATAACTTCGTTTGTCATGCACGGTGTATTCAGGCTATCTTTGTCAGGTAATCAGAAATTCACAACATAAATATCAGATGACAACTAAAAAAATAAAGAAAGAACCGGTTCGCATTGAAAAGCTGTTTGCAAGCCGCGGAGACTTAAGAGGAGAAGTTGAGCTGGTATGGAACCCGGTTCCGAATGCGACAAGCTACATTATACAGGCCTCAAAAGTAAAAGGAAAAGATATATGGAAGCTGGTCGATATTGTAACAAGATCGCACTGCACTGTGACAGGCTTAAGGCCTAACCACATTTATAAATTCCGTGCCGCACCCGTAACAGGCTCCCTTCAAAATGAGTGGAGCGGTATAGCAGAAGAAAAAGCATCATAAAAAATATAAATAAGAAAGGAAATAAAATGAAACACACTAACAGAATTACAAACATTTTCAAAGGCTTCGTAAAAAAAACAGTTACCACAGCAATAATATTAATGTTCGTGCTGATACTTACAAAAGCTGCAAGCTCACAGGTAAACCAGCAATGGGTTAAGACCTATAATTATCTCGGGGCTGGACTCAATAATCTTACGGGAATGGTTTGTGACGGCAATGGAAATATATTTGTTACCGGCAACAGTACGGGAAATTCCTCGGGAGAAGATTATTGCACAGTAAAGTATAATTCTAACGGAACACAGCAATGGGCAGACCGATACAGCGGATTCAGTGACCCGTTCGATTCCGACTATCCTATAGCTATCACCAGGGATTACCCCGGTAATGTATATGTTACCGGTAGAAGCAGGAATGGAAACTTCTCATATTTTGATATTGCTACAATTAAATATAACACCGCAGGGGACCAGGTATGGGTTAGAAGACATACCAGCACCGGCAATGAAGAGGATGCAGGTTACGGAATTTATGTTGATAACGCTAACAATGTTTATGTAACAGGGCATTCAAACGGGCATTTAATAGTTATCAAATATAACTCATCAGGTACAGAGCTTTGGAAAACCATTCATAACGATATTGGAGAGGATGAAAGCTACGGTTATGATATTACCGGTGATGGCGCAGGGAACATCTATGCAGCAGGAAGAAGCAACGATAACGGTAATGAGAACGCTTTGCTGGTAAAACTTTCAGATGCCGGTGCAGTCCTTTGGCAAAGAACATATTCAACAGCAAACTTTGACGGATTTTACAAGGTAAAACGCGACCTGGCAGGCAATATTATTGTGTCGGGAAATACCGGGTCTGAAGACCTGTATGACATTCTGATCGAGAAATATAATTCCGATGGTGAGCTTGCATGGTCAAAAAAATATAATAATCCCACAAACGGATCTGATTTTAGCTTTGATATGGTGATAGATTACACAAATAACATTTACGTTACAGGTTCTTCATCAATTAACGGTAACTTTAATTATGTGACAATTAAGTATGATCCTGCGGGTACACAGCTTTGGCTTGCCGGCTATGACGGAGACGCAGGGCTTAGTGACGGAGCAAGCGCTATCACAATTGACGGACAGGGAAATACATACGTCACCGGTGATATCGGAAAAGCTGGAAACAACACTGATATAGCTACAATAAAATATAATTCAGCGGGTGTTCAGCAGTGGGTAATTAAATATGACGGCCCAAACCTTTTAGTTGACCGAGGAGAATGTATTCTGCTTGATAACGCAGGTAATATTGTTGTCGCAGGGGTAACATATTCAAACAATTCAACTTCATTTTGCACTATCAAATATACACCTCTCAACGGAATACAGATGCTTGGAGGTGAGATCCCCGGCTCATATACTTTATCGCAGAACTATCCTAACCCGTTCAATCCTGTAACAAACATTAATTTCTCCGTTCCAAAAAGCGGGTTTGTAAGGATCGCGGTTTATGATATCATGGGGCGGGAAGTATCGGTGCCTGTAAATGAGAATCTGCAGGCCGGCTCATATAAATATGATTTCGACGCCTCACAATTATCCTCCGGTACATATTTCTACAAAATGACTACAAACGATTTCTCAGAGGTAAAGAAAATGATACTTGTAAAATAGCTTAACCTTAAATTATGATAAAGGCAGGCTAATCACCTGCCTTTTCTTATATATTTATCAGCTCTTCAGCTTTTTTCATGAACCACTTCTTATGTATCAGCGGGTTGACCGACTTGATAGTTTCCGTCAGTTCACCTATCCCCTCTTTAACATCTTTTGCCCTTGACGCTAAAAGCTTAACGTAAAGTGAGTAAAAGTTTTTATGGGCCTCTTTGTATGATTCAGGAAGCAGCTTATCATTTTGAATCAGGTGCCGGAATGAATCAGCCGCTGATTCCGCCTGCTCAAAAAAACCCTTTTCATAAAACAGCCTTAACTGCAGTACTTTCAGGTTGAACTTATCAGTTGACGCCGCTGGATTTCTCAGGTGGGCCATATGTTTCATTTTTTCATCAAGCTCACCTTTATTAAGCTGATCATTGCCCCGGCAAAACCTGTAACAAATTCTTTCCTGTCACTCTCAAGCTTTCGGCTATATTCTTTAAGAAAGGCCTCAGCCCAGCTTACCTCATCAAGATCAACTGGTGCCTGATACGTTTGAATTCTGGCAGGGGCGTGATAACAGGCTGCATGACAGGATAAGATACAAAAAAAATAAAGGCGGCTGGAAAATTGAGAGGCTTGCGCCCTGAAATTTCTTTCTGAAAATTATTTCTTAACAAGCTCATTTATTTTGTGCATAATCCAATCCCTCCCGTTTATATATTTCTCCTTCTCAGCCTCATAGGAAAGCGCATCAAGCTCTTTAGTATTATACTTAGTCTTAATTCCAATAAGCCGTTTTGTAAATTTCGCAAAAGCAATGTTGGCGGTTACATCTTTTTCATTCAGCATTGGGTTTGACGTTAAAAACCTTCCGAAATTATCAATGTGGCTCAGCGCTTCTTCCAGCCACCCCATTTCATAGAAAATCCTTATCTGCAGGTTTTTAACCCATATTTTATAGAATAAAGCTTCAAAATTTACTTTGCTTAGATATTGATTTGCCTTGCTGAAATTGCCTTTTGCAAAGTTCAGCCTGGCGTAACCATAATTTGCGGCATTGGTTTTTTCACTATCATCAAGCTTGTGTTTATATTTATCCACAAAATTTGACGCCCATTCATATTCTTTCGCCCTGAGAGCAGATATGAGCATACTGACAAAATCCATAAAATTCATCTTTTCTTCCTCGTTATCTGAATAAATTTTATTTTCCAGCACAAAATTATATACATCAAACGATTCCCTATGCCAGTCCGCTACATGCTGCGCATTAATCACATTCATTAAACATACAAACAACTCGTGCGCTTCAAGCTTGGTGAAGATTTTAAAATTCTTCAGCAGAAAAGCTTTAACAATGCGGTAGTTCTTTTCCTCATCAATTTTTTCCATCAGCTGGATAAAGCTAATCTGAAATTCTATAAGAGGGATATCATCATACTTATGGGTTTTTAAATGAGCGATAATTTCATCTAAAAATTTAAGGCTGTAATCGATTTTATAAACATACCTCCTGTTGAGCATCTCCCTGTATCTTCTTGTAAGTGAGAGCATAAAAAAATTTACAAGATTTTCTGATTCATTGCCAATATCCTGATACCGGGCATGCTTTAGCTTTAACATCGAATCCACCCGTTTTATCTGGTACCGGTTATTAATCAGCTCAAGCAGGTATTTTTTATAAAAGAAATTCTCATTCCTGGTTTCCCCGCTTTTTTCAAGCCGGTCGAACATATTTTTCAGCTTTCTTTCAAACTGTTTATTCAGCTTTCTGTCTTCCAATGATTCAAGCAAAAACTTCTCTTCCGCAAAACTGTCATTATTAAATTTTGTGTAAGCCATGAATTCCTCAGCGAGCTTGTTTGTATTGAACATCAGCGTACGCATAAAACCGTCATTGTACTCAGCGCCCGGGAAAATTTTGGTGAATACATATTCTTTTTCCATTTTCTTTTCTTCAAAATCAGGATAGTGCTTTCTCATATAATCATATAGCCTCATAACGCTCTCATTTTTGTTAAAAAACGGGGACGCCAGGTATTCATCGAAGCTTTTAACTTCCGCGGGAGTAAAAGTTTTTATTATTTCCAGCAGGTTGCTCTTAAGCATATCGATAATTTAAAATAACTTTCCTCTTAAATAAACCCAATATTTTAATATTATTCCATTCTGCCTTAAAATTTACGTGCCGGCAGGTAAAACTTTGCCAAATTTATTGTAAGCTCTAAAATCAATAAAAACAATAATTTAATAGGTTTTTTGTTTTTATGGGTATGTTAATTCCCCGTAAACAATTTCGGAATAGTTGTTTTGTATGGCTACAACTTGAATATTATTTTGCATGGTAATTAAAGAAACCATGAAAAAAATACTAAGGAAAAAAGCTTCAACCGGCGCAAAAAGTAAAATTGAAAACAGGATTGAAAAGCTTTACGCGAGCAAAGGAGATATAAAAGGAGAAGTTGACCTTATATGGAATCCAATAGCGAATGTATCGAGCTATGTAGTCCAGGTATCAAAAGTAAACGGAAAAGACACATGGAAAGAGGTAGATATAGTTACCAAATCAAGCTGCACTGTTACCGGGCTGCATTCAAACCGGATGTATAAATTCCGCGCAGCACCGGTTTCAGGCTCAGCCAAATACGGGTGGAGCAATATTGCAATTGAAAAGGCCTCATAAAAAAAATAAAAACCAGAAAGGATACAAGATGAAACACATTAACAGATTTTCAAACATCTTCAGCAGCAAAATGAAAAAAACAGTAATCGCACTATGCGTTTTAATGTTTGTACTTATTTTCACCCGCTCCGCAAGCGCGCAGGTTGAGCAGCAGTGGGCAAAAACCTACACTTACCAGAGCTACCAGCCTGATGTGATGAACGAAATGGTTATTGATAACTCCGGAAATGTTTACGTAACCGGCGAAAGCCGCAGCTCAACAACCGATTATGATTACGGAACTATTAAATATAATTCAACAGGTACACAGCAATTGACATTAAGATATGACGGCCCCACACATGTCAGCCCTGACAAGTCAAAAGGTATTGTTGTGGATAATGCAGGCAATATCTATGTAACGGGAACAACAAGCAACCCCGGCATAACGGGTTTGGATATTACGACAATCAAATATAATTCAGCAGGTGTTGAAATATGGGTTAGAGTTTACAACTCGCTTGGTGACCAGAATGATGAAGCTAATGATATATTCATTGATAACTCAGGAAACGTATATGTTACAGGCATGGAAAACAATGCTGGCAACAACAATGATATAGTAACAATAAAATACAACTCCTCAGGTGTTCAGCAGTGGGTAAAAGAATACAACAGCAGCGGGACAAACAGCGACAGGGGTTTTGCTGTAATTGCCGACGGTTCGGGAAACGTTTATACTGCAGGTATTACCTCCGGTAACGGAGTGCTTATAAAATATAACAGTGCAGGTATAGAGCAGTGGGCAAAAACATATAACGGCCCGGGCAATGGCTCTGATAATTTCTGGTTAATTGCTTTGGATGGCGCCGGATATATTTATACTGCAGGTGAAAGTGTAGCAGGCGTTAATAATTTTGATTTTGCGCTGGTAAAATATAATTCCTCAGGAACACAGCAGTGGGCAAAACATTATGCAGGACCCGGTGCAGGCGATGACAAAGTCAAAGGACTTAAAGTAGATGCTTCAGGAAATGTATATATAACCGGTGAAAGCAAAGGGACTTCGAGCGATAAAGACTATGCAACCGTGAAATATAATTCTGCAGGCACCCAGCAATGGGTAGCGCGCTATAACGGCCCAGATAACCTGGCTGATGAAGGATACAGCGTTACGGTTGATACCGATGGTAATGTATATGTAACAGGAAAAAGCAAAGGGACAGCAACCAATGAAGATTTCGCAACAATAAAATACAATTCCTCAGGCATTCAGCAGTGGGTTATGAGATATGACGGACCTGCTCATACTGTTGATTACGGGAAATCAATTTCAATTGACGGCTCAGGCAATGTTATAGTATCAGGGATAGCACATTCTGATATTGCAGATGACTATTACACCATAAAGTATTCACCATTAACCGGCATACAGATAACAGGCGGCGAAATTCCGAAAAATTACAGCTTATCACAGAATTATCCCAATCCTTTTAACCCGGTCACAAATATAAATTTCTCAATTCCTTCAGCAGGCAATGTTAAAATTGCAGTTTATGATATGCTTGGCAGGGAAGTATCTGTTCTTGTAAATGAAAATCTGCAGGCAGGCTCATACAAATATGATTTTGATGCATCAGGATTATCCTCAGGAACTTATTTTTATAAAATTAATGCAGGGGATTTTACTGATGTGAAGAAAATGATTTTAGTAAAATAATTAATTTAAAAATAAAAATCTAAAGGAGAATAAAATTGAAAGCTTTACTAACAACTTTACTTATTTTTATGATATTTCACTCTGAAGCTGATTCACAATGGGAAGTCCAGTCATCAAGCCTTAATTATGAAGAGGTGTTCTTTGTACCCAACACAATGACGGCGTATGCTATAAGCAATTTGGGAAATTTAAGAAAAACCAGCAATGCCGGAGCATCATGGCAATGGCTTAATATAGGGACAAGAGACGCAATATTGGGTGTTTGTTTTGCCAATGAAAATACGGGCTGGGTTACCGCATGGGACGGTAAAATATTTTATACATCAAACGGCGGCCTTACCTGGACACCCCAGCTTAGCGGTGTAATTCATCACCTTCATGCTGCTTATTTTATTAATGCACAAACCGGGTGGATTGCAGGTGAACACCCTAGTGCAAATAATCCTGTAATTTTAAAAACCACCAATGCCGGAGTAAACTGGATCCAGCAAACATCCAACACAACTTATAATTTAACATCAATTTACTTTTACAATGAAAATACAGGCTGGGCAACAGGCTCCTTAGGCACGGTAGTAAAAACTACAAACGGAGGTGATAACTGGTTTGTCGCATATGCACCTGTACCGTCAAACTATGATTTTAATAAAAATATAAAATTTATAAACGACCAAACCGGCTGGACAATGGGCAACTATGTGAGAAAAACAACAAACGGTGGACAAACGTGGACAAAACAGGAAATCGATTCCTCGGTGAGCGGGTTAACTGGATGTGAATTTATAAATGAAAACACAGGCTGGGTGGCAGGCAGAAGAGGCTTTTCTGCAGGCATTGTTGCAAAGACTACCGACGGAGGACTAAGCTGGGTAAAGCAGGACAGCGTTCAGGCCTCCTACCTTAACTCAGTTACTTTCACCAATACAACAACCGGAATTGTGGTAGGCAATAACGGAAATATTTTAAGAACAACAAATGCCGGAACAAACTGGATTAAAATCAATCCTAATGCAGGAACATTTGGTAATATAAGTCATATTGAATTCATTAATACTGCCACCGGATGGGCTACCGGTGATGATGGTATGGTTTTAAGAACAACAAACGGGGGAAATAACTGGAATCTAAATTTTGTCGCAGATAGAAAATCTATTGAAAGTGCGGATTTTATAAATGAATCAACCGGGTGGATAACCAGCACACTGGGCAGAATTAAAAAAACAACTGACGCGGGCAGCTCATGGATTGAACAAGCAGATACCAATGCCACAGGGATAAGGCCAAAGGATATAAAATTTATCAATGAAAATACAGGTTGGGTGGGCGGATACGATTATTCTCACACAACCTCATATTTAGTAAAAACAACAAACGGGGGAATAAACTGGGTAAATGTTATTCCCGCAGTTACCACGGGGATCTATAGTATATTCTTTTTAAATGAAAACACCGGCTGGATGGGCGGCATATCCGGCAATGTAATAAAAACGGTCAACGGCGGTCAGAACTGGACTGTAACAAATACAAACACAGGCAATGGATCGTGGAACTCAATATATTTTATTGATGCCAATACAGGCTGGATGTGCGGCACCTTCGGTTACATTGTAAAAACTACTGACGGAGGTGCCAGCTGGAATCTAGAGCCAAGCGGGACAGGAAACCATCTTAATGGAATAAAATTCATGAATTCATTAACAGGTTATGCTGCGGGTGAGATGAATGCAATTTTAAAAACCACAAACGGAGGTGAGGGGTGGTTTAGCGTAGCCGGTGTTTACAATACAGACCATCATTCAATTGATATAGTAAATTCAAGTGTATACACTGCGGGGCAATATGTTTCAATACTAAAATCCACCGGTGAGCTGACATCAGGGCAGCCGAATTCACACCTTATACCAAATGATTATGAACTTCATCAAAATTATCCTAATCCCTTTAATCCATCAACATGTATAAGTTTCTCTGTTCCCAAAAGCAGTATTATAAAGCTTATTGTTTATGATATAACAGGAAGGGAAGTATCAGTGTTAAAAAATGATTTTATGCAGGCAGGAAGTCATAAAATTATGTTCAATGCGTCGGGTTTATCTTCAGGTGTATATTTCTACAAAATGACAACGAACGATTTCTCAGAGGTAAAGAAAATGATACTTGTAAAATAGCTTAACCGTAAATTATGATAAAGGCAGGCTAATCACCTGCCTTTTCTTATATATTTACCTGCTCTTCAGCTTTTTTCATGAACCACTTTTTATGTATCAGCGGGTTGACCGACTTGATAGTTTCCGTCATTTCACTGATCCCCTCTTTAACGTCTTTTGCCCTTGCCGCTAGAAGCTTAACGTAAAGTGAGTAAAAATTTTTATGCGCTTCTTTGTATGATTCAGGAAGCAGCTTATCATTTTGAATCAGGTGCCGGAATGAATCAGCCGCTGATTCCGCCTGCTCAAAAAAACCCTTTTCATAAAACAGCCTTAACTGCAATACTTTCATGTTGAATTTATCAGTTGCCGCCGCAGGATTTCTCAGGTGGGCCATATGTTTCATTGTATCATCAAGCTCCCCTTTATTAAAGCTGATCATCGCCCTGGCAAAACCGGTAACAAATTCTTTCCTGTCACTTTCAAGCTTGCGGCTGTAATCCTTAAGAAAGCCTTCAGCCCAGCTTATCTCACCCAGATCAAGGGAAGTGCTGATGATATTGGCAAACCTGCCGCTATCAAAGCCATCCCCTTTTTCAAATGAGTTCATCTCGTGTTCAACGGCAAATTTAAGTATTTCAAGCTTTTCCTTCAGAAATAATTCATTCTCAGTAAGCATGTAATTTTTCTGGCAGTAATTTATGATGATAGATATAGTATTGAAGCAGTCCTTTCTCTCAATTTTGCTGTGAATATCATAAAAGGTATGTTTAAGCTTGTAATAATCTTTGATATCATTGTCCTTAAGCAGCAGAACCCTTAAATAAGTAATATTAAGTATAGGTGTTTCAAGGTATTCGGGATTGCGGTTGAGAAAAATAATTATCTCATCAAGAAATGCCAGCTGCGGCTCATAGTTTATTACCTGCTTTTGATTCAAATGATAAAAATGATTTGATAATGCCTTAAGCAGAAAATGATATATCAGGTATTTCTGCTCATCATACAGGCTCTCGTCAGGCTTGTTACCCTTACTCACTACAAACTGGGTACTGTAAAAATATTTTTTATAGAATGCCATATAATGCATACCCAAATAATCATCGGGGTCGGCAGGTTTAAACTTTTCTAACAATTTTAGCTCCTTGTTCAGCACTTTGGCGGCAAGCTTTTGCTCACCCAAAAAACTGAGCTGGTCAATGAGGTATTTCTTTTTTATAAGCGGATCATGAGAAAGCCCGATATAAGTCAAATATTCTTCAGCAAGGCTTTGAAGATTGGACATAAGAACCCTGAGAAAGCCATCATTATAGCTCGTTTTTCCGAATATTTTTTTATAGACATATTCTTTCTGCAGCTTTTCAGGGCTGTACTCAGGATATTGTTTCCTTAAGTACTCATACAAGTTTATTACCGCCTTGTTAGTATTAAAAAAAGGAGACCTGACAAAGTTGTTAAAATCCTTCAGGTGCTGTTTATCGAACTTTTTCAGTAACACTACAAGCGTGCTTTCTACCATAAGTCTATATTTTATTCAACACTAATATAAAACTAACCGCATCCGTGAGGAAAATCGGAGAAACAATTTCAAAAAATATTCCAATGGCAAGAATCTACTAACAATTGAAATAAAAAAAAATGTCAAACAAAGTGAAAAATACAAATAACACCATGCCAGGAGCTTAATAATATGAATTCCCTGACAAACATTATCCCTAAATATTCTTTGAATCGGGGGGGCATTAGAAACTATCTTTGTACCACGATGAACAAACAGACAGAAAAAAATGAATGCATTGATAACAGGATAGTGAGGGAATTGTCAATTTCATCAATGAACGCGGCTAAGGGAGATCTGAAAGGTGAGATAGACCTGAACTGGGACGCGGTAGAAGAAGCGGATTCATATGTTATTGAATGCCGCGAAAGAAACAGCAGGGCAAAATGGAATCTGATAGATATTACTAATGAATCAAAGTATACCGTAAAGGGTCTCAAATGGAAAAAGATATATTCTTTCCGCGTTGCTGCGGTAAATTCAGAGCAGCAGGGCCCATGGAGTAAATCAGTAGAAAAAGTAATTTCATAATTAATAAAATATAAAGCAGAAAGGGATTTTACCAATGAAAAGTCCAAGGGATATTCCAAATTATTAACAATTCACCACAAAGTTTAAATTAACAATCGGGGGCATTTAAAAATAAATAACCATAAGGGAGAACCAAAATGAAACACTTTAAATTCACATTTTTTATTTCAATTTTTTTATTGATGCTGGTAAGTCTTACCAAAGCCCAGCAAACTGTTCCCGGAAGCTTTGGAAAAGGAGACAATGAAAATGCTCCTGTACTTCAGCAGGAAGTACTTCCCAAGTATTTACTTGACCAGCTGAACAACCCGGAAACTAACAAAAATGAGGCGCTGAGGCTGCAGGTCGGCAGGCAGGTTGACGCATTTTTGAATGCAGGAACACCTGAGGATAAGTTCGGCATAACGCAGACCTCAACAATAACTTCCAACTTTAATAATCCACCGTTCCAGCCTGACTGGTACGGCGCGGATGTCCAGGTTCATTCAGGAAATATCGCATATCTGGGCGGTTACAGGCAGCTTGACCTGCAGCAGGGCGAAGACGGCTGGATGTATATGGCGGTTAACAAAGCGGGTTCACCCGGCACACTTTCGATCTATCTTTCATCAAACGGAGGAGCTACCTGGCCGGGTGTAATAAACTATAGTGCAGGCAGCGGATATATTCATAATATATCAATGCTTGTTGAAAGCAGGAGCAACAGTGTCCTGGATTCAACAAGGCTGCTGGTCTACTTCACATTCAGCGCGGCAAGCAACGGAGATAATGCTTCCGTGTATGTACTAAATGTAAAGAGAACCGGTGTAGGCGGTATTGTATTCCCTGTTGCAAACCCGAGCGGCGGAAATAAGCTTGAGTATGTAAGCACCTGCAGCGACGGTATGTATTACAGCTCAGCAACCTATATGCACGTAGTTGTTAGAGAAGCTACAAATGCCGGTGCACAGATAGGAATAAGGCACTTAAGGTCAACGGATTTTGGAGCAACCCACACAAATTCATTGATCAATACCGGCAATCCTGACTATTTCCCCGCAGCGGCATTTTCAAGGGAAAACGGTACCAATGACTCGATCTATATTGCAGTTGAAAGAAGAAACACATCCACAGAATATGAGCTTCGCATGCTTACTACATACGAAGTGCCAAACGCAAATCACAAAGTTTATTATATCACAAATGCGGTTTCAGGGATAAAATACGAAAAACCTGCAATTACTATAGTTCAGCAGAACAATAATATCCCGAGGAAAATACTGGTAACATGCACAAGAAACAGAAACCCGCGCTTTAATTATTCAGCTAACAGCGGCGGGACATGGGTTATTGACCAGCTAATGGGAACAAGCAGTACGTTAACCGCTGATTACACCACATGCAACAGCGATTCATTGACCAGTGGCGGGCAAAATGTTATCATGGGATTTGTTACCGATGACGGCGATTCAGTAAATGTAAAACAGCTTACTATTCCGCCTACAACAACATTCAGCTACTACAAGAGGAACAGTCATCTTTCTACCGGGCTTGTCGCTCCCTCCACGGCTATTTATAAGCTTGGAAGCGTTAAGTATGCCTCCTTCGCGTACTGCGGTTCAGGGCCTGTAAACGTATACTATAACGCTGAGCAGCTTGTCACCGGAATTCAGCCTGTAAATAACATCGTACCTGGCAACTTCTCATTAGAACAGAATTACCCAAATCCGTTCAACCCGGTAACAAATATTAAGTTCGGTATACCTAAAACAGGCATAGTTAAGCTTGTTGTATATGATGCTTTGGGGAAAGAGGTAGCCCAGCTTGTAAACGGACAGTTGAATGCGGGTTCTTACAAGGTTGATTTTGACGCCTCAGGCTTATCGACAGGTGTTTACTTCTACCGAATTGACGCAGACGGCTTTACAGGCATAAAGAAAATGATACTGGTTAAATAAACTTCTCACTTATAAAGGATAAGATAAATTTTATCTTATCCTTTATATTATAATTATCAATCTATAAACAACTAATATAATCCTGAAAGGAATACAATACTTGAAAAATCTAATTAAGATATCAACAATGTTCATAGCTGTACTTTTCATTGCATTTTCTTTAAACAGCTGCGGCAAAAAAGAAACAGCTGATACTAAAACCGATACAAAGACAGATACAAAAACAGAGACTAAAACCGAAACCAAGACCGATAGCGGCAATGATATTGATGCAATGATAAACGATTATGAAAAGCTAATGAAAGAATATGTTGAAGTTTCCAAAAAATTTCAGTCCGGAGATATGAGCGTTTCAGATAAGTACACCGAACTTGGGAAAAAATCACAGGAGCTTTCAACAAAGCTTTCAGGTGTGACGGCAAAAATGACCACGGACCAGGCGAAAAGAATGGGAGATATTTCAAAGTGGGCTGCTGAGGAGATGCAGAAAAAATAATTTCTGGCATATGCGGCAAAGCTGCAATCACTTCCTGATATGACGTCTCAGGCAGATTATGAAAAAAACAGAATTAGTTCAGCAATTTTGCTCATCTTGCTCCAAAAACGTCCGGAGGCACTAAACTGCTCCGGATGTTTTATTTTAGCCTGCTGAACATTATAGCTCAGAAGCTTTTTCCATAAGCCAGTCACGGTTAAATATCAGGGTATTGGTATCTTTAAGCTCACTCATTATCTTTCCGGCTTCTTTTTTCTGAGGGTTTTCCTTCAGCTTTAACAGGGCTGAATAATATTTCAGGAAGTTATTCCTGCTTTCGATCCTCTCACTGGAAAAATTTTTAGCCATACTGGCTATAAAATGCCTGAATGAATCTGCGAGGTAATGAGCCTGTGTGAACATTGAAAGCTCATAAAATACCTGGAGAGTAATTTCTTTTACCGCAAATTTGAATTCCCATCTCTTTACAGGCTTTATATTATTAAGATAAGTTAAGGTTTTTTCAAATTCATTCTTATTAAAATGAAGTAAGGCATACGAAAGATTTAGAACAGTTTCATAGTTCACAGGCTCAAGCCTTTTCCTGAACGACTCAATGAAGGAGGCAGCCCATTTGAATTCCTTCATTTCGGAGGCATCTCTCACAATGGATGCAAAGGCAGGGGGCGGGAAATCTGTTTCAATTTTAGACATATATATTTCCTGGCTTAGCGCTATCTTATCAAGCTCAAATCTTTCACTGCGGTATTCACTGTAGCCCCTCATTATCCTGCCGGCACAATGCTGCAGCAAAATATTGTACAGGCTGAACCTGGAGTCATGAGGCAGACTCGCGGCTTCGTTTTCCAAAATATTTTTAAGCTGTTTATAAAACGTATCCTCAGCAAGCCCCCCGCTTCCTGATTTATTTTTCATTAGCATTATTTCATAGAGGTAAACCTTGATTATAAGGTTATCAATGTAAACCCGGTGATTTGTTCCGGCAGGTTCGTTAAGCTGCGTTAACAAATAACTTATGATGTTATCGATGAATTCATCCTTATATTCAAACCGGTCCTGGTAGCCCTGATATATCAGGGTGCGGTAAGTATCCAGTGAGTACATAAGGTAATAGTTAGTGAAGTGGTTCAGCTTCTCGATAATTCGCTCATTGTGATATTCTTTTTTATCGTGCAGGTCAACTTTATACCTGATATTATCAGTGTAATTCATCCATATGGTCTCAAGCTGGTATTTCCTCCTGTAGTATACGTGATCTTTTTCCTCAGATGTTTCGACTTCTTTTTTCACCTCAGAAAAGTGTTTGGTAAAAAGCTTATCCAGTTTTCTTTTGTTAAGCTCAGAAAGAAGATTGATGCCGGATTCAACAGGGCTTTCTATCGACTTCTTATACGTAAGATAAGATTCAGCAAGGTTTGAGAGGTTAAAAATTATCTTTCTCATGAAACCATCGCTATACTTCGCACCGGGGAAGATCTTCCCGTGAATTCTTTCTTTACTTATCTTATCCTCTTCAAAGACGGGATGATATTTTCTTAAATACTCATATAACTTTACGACGCTCTCATTCTTGTTAAAAAAACCTGAGCTGACGAATTCACCAAACTCCTTAATTTCCCTGGGATCAAAAGTACTTAAAATCTGAACAAGATTGCTGTTTTTCATATGTTTTTTGGAACAAATTTAAACGTAAAATAGGGCTTTTTTAAGAAAAAACCATACATTTATATTGCTTTCTAAAAACTATCAGGAACAAATAAATTGTTTATTCCCTGCGTAAATTTTAAGAACAAAAAATCATGTCTAAAATTAACAAAAATAGGTTTTTACATCCGTTTAATATCAGGAGAGACATTTTTTAGAGAAACAATTATTCAAACAATTCTTTGATAACATCTAAATTCACAGATATTTTTGTATCAGTCTTAAAGAAATTATCAACATTTAAAATATATTATGAAAACATTTATAATAATAATTTATTTCTCAATAGCGGCAAGTGTTTTCTCTCAATTCCAGCAGTGGGCTAACACCTACAACGGAAGCGCTAACAGCAATGACGAAGCATACTACATTGCAGCGGATCAGCAGGGAAATATCATTGTCAGCGGAAGAATTACTTCAACCGGAAACAATAGTAATTTCGGCACCGTAAAATACAGCTCCTCAGGAACGCAGCTTTGGGAAGCGGTGTATGACGGAGCAGCGGGTCAATACGATGAACCGAACGGATTAACGGTTGACGGCGATGGAAATGTATATGTAACCGGAATGACACGCAATGCTTCGTTCTATTATGATATCGCTGTCATAAAATATAATTCAGCAGGCATTATACAATGGACACAGGTATGGGCAGGGCCTTCGAATTTAAATGATGAGCCAGCAGGCATTTATGTTGACGGCACAGGGAATGTATACGTTACGGGCAACACCGAAGTCACAAGCAATACGAATTACAATTACATCACCCTGAAATATAATTCAGCCGGCGCGCTGCAGTGGGCAAAACAGTATAACCACCCGATGAACAACTATGATAAGGCGCTCTTTATCGCAGGTTCGGGAGATAACATATATGTATGCGGCAACAGCAATGCTCCCGTAACTTACCTGGGTTACCTGACGATCAAATATAATTCAAACGGTGATTCACTGTGGACAGCCCGTTATGATGCTTCGACATCTATGAATGAGATCCCCTATGATTTTAAAGTTGATGCCCAGGGCAATGTATACGTTACAGGTATGACACACTCAACCAGCTCAGGGGTAGACTGGATAACATTAAAATATAATACAAACGGGGCTGAACAGTGGCAGACAAGGTATACCAGCCCCGGAAACGCTCAGGATATACCCGAAGGGCTGGCAGTAGATGCCGGCGGCAACGTTTATGTTACAGGAAGGACAAGGATAAACAGCACTTACAACGATTTCGGCACCATAAAATATAACTCTTCCGGTGTACAGCAATGGCTGGCAGTTTATGACTACACCCCGCAAGAAGGAGATGATTATGGCTATGATATTGCGGTGGATAACTCAGGGAATGTATACGTTACCGGCAACAGCCAGCAAACCGGCTCTGACCGCGATGCCCTGACAATAAAATATAACAGCTCGGGAACGCAACAATGGGTCGCAAGGTATGACTCAACCAACAGTGAAGAAGCTTATGCAATGGCTTTGGACGCAAATAATAATGTGTACGTTACCGGCTATACATCAGGGGCGACTTCGAATTTCCTTACCGTAAAGTATTCACAGGTGAATGCAATTACACAGCTTTCAAATGAAATTCCGAAGGATTTCATGCTTTCGCAAAATTATCCTAATCCTTTTAACCCTATAACCAATATAAATTTTTCAATTCCTGCAGCAGGGAATGTAAAAATTTCAGTATATGATATTTCAGGCAGGGAAATAAGCGTTCTTGTTAATGAAAACCTTGGCGCAGGTGAATACAAAACTGATTTCGACGCATCAGGCCTTTCCTCGGGAGTTTACTTTTATAAGATGGAGACAGGTAAATATTCAGATGTGAAGAAAATGATATTAACTAAATAACTATACATATGAGCTCATACTTCCAGAAACTATCTGAGTATTACAATTCAGAGCAGGCGGATAAAGATAACAAACGTTTTATAAAACAGGTAAAAAATACTTATATTACAACTGCTGTAATTTTAGGTTTAGTTCTCCTGGGGATAATACTTCTGGTTGTTATCCTCGCAATAGAATCAGTGATAAAATAACCTGTTAAGTATGATTAAAGGTACTATTTTGCTTTCACTGTTATTTTTAGTTATCTCCCTTTTCTGGGGGATACGTAATTACCAGTTCACATCACATGCAGTTAAAACTGAAGCCAGGGTGAAAAGTATCTACAAGGGCCATCGGAGTATAACGCCAACTTTCGAATATTCCGTCAAGGGTAAGACCTATGAATTTGAGGGTTCATCAACAAATTATGATGCTTATAAAGTTGGTGATAAGGAAATTGTGTATTATGACCCGGCCAATCCGGAGGATTCAAAGTTAGGTACGTTCATGAATCTTTGGTTCATACCGGTTTTCTGCGGAGGATTTTTTGTGATACTTATGCTGGTTGGCGTAATTTCATTAATCGGTAAAAGGACTAAGCCGGCCTTCTATGTTGGGAAACCAGGTTAAGGTTCATTTAAAAAGTATTATTTACCCGCTATGATCTCATCAGATTTTTCTATGAGCCATTGTTTGTGGGGGAAGTACTCATCTTTCTTCAGCTGATATATTATTTCCTCTGTTTTATGCATATCTGATTTTTGCCTGAGATTATTCAGATAATTAAGATACTTGATAAACAAAAGATAATATGTTTTCCTGAACTCAGGTATAAGTTTGTTGTTCTGAACCGTTTTTTTGAAAGTATCAAGCAGTGACTGCAGAGGCATATGCCATGCAAGCTCATAGTATATCCTTCCCTGGAGCACCCTGACATCCATTTTCATGTAAGTATCTTCCATTTTGACCTTGGATAAGAACTCAAGGGACCTCTCATGGTTATTTCTCGCGTTCTCAAGAAAAGCCATGCAGTAATTATAATACCCTTCCCTGCTTTCGGCGCTTAAAGACTCACGGTATTTTTCAATGAACGCGGCCGCATCATCAAACTCTCTTAGCCGGCATGCTGTAACAACATAGCTGTTATAGAGTGAGTAAGGCATGAAGCCGTTAACAAAACACGCGCCTATGCTGATCTCCTCACGGTATATTTCAAGAGCTTCTTTGTAGAATTCAGTTGAGCCTGACCTTCCCTTTCGGTGGCAGTAATTTTCAAGATTGATGAACAAGTCTGATATTGTTCCGCCTTCCAGTGAATCTTCATTCTCAAATACCAGCTTTTTCAGCTTATAATAATAGCTTTCTTCCTCAGGCTTAAGCAGTATCATGATAGCATTGAAATAGATACCTATCATGGGTACATGGCTGAAAGCGTCGGGATTAAAATTTTTCGTGATATTCTCAAAAATGGAAGTTTCTATCTTTATATTATAAAGCAGCATCATGTTAAGCGCTACGGAGTAGAACCTGAATATCCTGATAAGGTAATAGTAGGTCAGGTTTTGTGAAACGAATTCGATGTCATCCTTGCTTACAAACTTCTCGTACTTTCCTTCTACAAAATTTGAAGCATAGTTCAGGTATTCATGCCTGAATATGAACCTGTACATGTAAAAATTCTCATCCCTGAACTGGATGTTCTCTATCTCTTTATTGATCTTCTCGATATTCTTCTCAAACTCTTTATGCAGGCCTCTTTCATTGAGCTCACGCAAAAGATTCTCAGTATAGGTGATATTATTCCTGGCAAAATGGCTGTATGCTAAAAATTTCTCCACTATTTCATAGAGGTAGAACATTAACAGCCTGATAGTGCTGTCCTTATACGGCTTCCCGGGAAACAGCTTTTTATACACCGCTTCCTTCTCAAGCTTAGGGCTTTCAAGCTCAGGGTAATCCTTTTTAATTATCTCAAACAGCTTAATAACATTTACATTCTTATTGAAGAACGGTGAGGCAACAAACTCACTGAACTCCTTAATTTCCTGGGGAGTAAATGTTTTAAAGGACTCTATTAAGTTGCTGTTATGCATGTTTAATCAGCATTTAGTTCAATTGTTTTCTGAAGCAGCCAGCTTCGTTCCTGGATATTCGAATTTTTTTCAAGCTCTTTTTTCAGCTTCCCTGATTCCGAAACAACCTTCGAGGCTTCCGATCTTTCGCTCTTATCCTTCAGCTTTGCCAGCCTTGTTATGGCTTTTATGAAACCGTTTATCCTTTCAAACCTAGCTTCTGAGAGAAAACCCTTGTTGCTGGCAAGGAAATGCCTGTATGAATCGATCTGGTAAAATGCCTGAGAATACTGCTCTAGCTCATAATGAACCATAAGCGTCAGGTCTCGGATAGGCAGCTTAAACTGAATTTGTTTAATGGTTTTTATCTTGCTCAAATACTTCAATGCCTCATCAAAAGAACCTTTTTCGAAATGCATACGCGCATAGCAGTAGCCTATAACAACATCCTTGTTCTCAGGAGAAAGCATTTCCTTGTGTACATCCATAAAGTCATTAAGCCACTCGAATTCTTTTAAAGCATTCGCTGTATTAGCAATATTGGCAAATAACAGGTCATCAAAATATATGTGCTCAGATGCGGCATAGAGCTTTTGGTCAACGCATGTTTTATAAAGCTCAAATCTTTCCTTTTGATACGTTGTTTCGCCTGAGTAATTTTTCTTTATACAGAAAGCCTGCAGGATATTGTGAAGGCTGTACCTATCACTTTGGCTAAGGCTCTCTGCCCCATTGACCAGTATGTCCTTTAAAACATGGTAATGCTCGGCTTTACCCTCTTTTTGTATAAGGGTCTCATACAGGTGAAGCTTAACTTTTATCTTTTTAATGAACGGGTTATCTTCCTTAAGGAGAAAATCTATTAAACGGTCAAGCAGGGTATAATCATATTTTATTTGCTCATAGCTTGCCCTGTCAAGCAGGAAACGGTAGTGGCTGAGGGCCTTAATTATATAAAAGCTTGAGAGCTCATCATAAATATATGATATCGTGTGTTCGGTATAATTTTTAAAATCCTTATTCTTGAACTTGCTCCAGTCCATATATATTTCCATCTGGTTCTTAAGCTGGTATTTCTTATAAAAGAACTCAGCTCCCTGGTACTGTATCTTATCAAGGTCTTCCTCAATTTCAGTGTAATACTTTAGAAATACCTTTTCCAGCTTCCTTTCATTCAGCTCCTCAAGCAGGTTTATACCCTTATCAAGCTCATTCTTTGAAAAGTTAACATAAGCAAGGTAATCTTCAGCAAGCTTACCCAGGTTATACATTACAGTTCTCATAAAGCCGTCATTATACTCACCCTTGCTGAATATTTTTCTGTAAACATATTCTTTCTCAAGCCTTTTATCCTTCAGTTCGGGGTGGAATTTTCTGATGTAGCTGTATAATTTTATTACATTCTCATTCTTATTAAAGAACGGAGATATAACAAATTCACCAAATTCCCTGACCTCTTTAGGGGTAAACCTGGAAAAAATATTTAACAGAGTAGTATTGATCATTGAAGAATCACAGTGAAATTTTCAACAATATATATCCCTTTTTATCCATAAAAAATAGAAAAAATATCCCATTTTACCCCATTTTCACGCATAAGTGTTTCCAATTTCGCTCTGAATTTATAACATTTATTAAAAGTTTTCCATACTCCTTAAATTAAAACTTTCCGGCATTTCTTTCCCTGAAAAAATAACCTATTAGTTTAAAAAACGTAAGAATTTAAGCTATTTGGTATTATTACACAGTTATTGGCAAAACATTTATCATCTTCTTTCTTTGTTCAGGGCACAGAAAAAAATTATTTTTGTACATAAGAATTAATAAATAATTCATTACCCCCAATTGACCCGGCGGGGAATAAAAAAACCTGCCGGGTTTATTTAAAAAGAAATTATCAAATTGAAAAAGTTATACACACTAATATTCCTGCTCACATTAACCGGTTCCGCCATTACCGCTGAAGAACCGCGCTCAAATATTGCAGGACAGGTTTTTATACATAACCTGCATTCATTCCGTACAGAGCTTACTGTTACTTCAACAGAATCTCCAAACGGATTTTATCTTGGGCAGAACTTCCCAAACCCGTTTAACCCGGTAACAGATATTTATTTCAGCATACCTAAAAGCCAGCACATCAGGATATCAGTCATGGATATGCTTGGCAAAGAAGTAGGTGTTATTGCAGAAGGGTTCACGGATGCCGGAAGCTATAAGGCTGACTTTGACGCGTCAGGGTTATCCTCAGGGATATATTTTTACAAGCTTGAAACAACCGAGTTTTCGGAAATAAAGAAAATGACGTTAGTAAAATAAATTTTCATACAATAGAAATTAAAAATTAATAAATAAACCAGAAAGGACTTACAATCATGTTCGGATTCAATAAAAAAATTAATGATATGAACGATCCAAAAAAATCTTTAGATAAAGCAGATAAAACTCTCAATAAAGGTTTAACAGGATTCTTCACAAAAGCTTTCGTAGGCCAGGAAAATCTTGATAAGATCAACCACAGCCTTGATGTTGCAAAACAGTACGCTGATTACGGCAACCTGAACCAGACCGGTATGGCAGGAACAGCTGAAGTAATGACAATTGCTGATACAGGTATGCTTGTTAATTACAATCCTGTAGTAAAAATGCTGCTTAAAGTTACACCGCAGTACGGCCCGGCATTTGAAACAACCGCTGAAACAGCTGTATCAAAGATCGCTATCCCAAGAGTCGGGGATAAGATAAACATTAAGTACAATCCTGCCAATAACTCAGAGATTTTAATAGTGTAATTAAAGGCAGCTCACACATAAATAAACAAAATTCATAAACACAGGGAGAAACAATACAGGAGGATTTATAATATGAGAATAACTAAACTAACATTATTGCTGCTTGTTTTAATAACCGCTATGGGAGGCTGTAACAGGCTAAAACAGGTAAAAGACTTAACTGAGAAGATCTCAGGAGACAGGCTTTATTTCTGCGAGAGATACGTAGCATCAGAGATTGGTGAAGGCACAAAGTTCAAGCCGGGTAAAGTAACTGTTATGCTTAAGCTTAACAGTGCTATCGGTGTAAGCGAAGTTGATATAAACATAACCAATACTGCTACAGGAAAAGCAGCTGATACAGTTCCGTTCACAGTTCAGCCAAGCTGGGATTACATTCACTTTGATGATGTAGAGTTCAATGAAAAAGGCAAGTTTAAGGTAAGCTGCCTTAAAAAAGACGGTACTGTTATAGCTACAAACGAAGTGGAAATTATATAACCAGCTGTCATTCAAACGGCATAACTTAACTTAATATGAACTACAATAATATGTTTAACCCCGAACGTGCCGCCGAAGGCTTTCTCAGCAGGATGATCGGCAGGTTCACCAGCGGTGCGATAATCAATATTATTATCTTTTTATTTGTAGCTGGGATTCTTCTGATGACGTTCCTGTATGTCGGGCTGATTTTTCTGAAAAACCTCTAATACACGGTCAGGATGGAAGCAATTAACGGGATCACACTGGAAAGATATGCCGAACTAGTTTCAAAAACAACTGATACGGTTACAACAGATGAGTTCTGGCAGGCAATTGAAAACGAGGGAGTATCCAGGGAAGACTGGGCCGCGGCAAAAGACGGATGGAACGCGGTCATATGTGACCCGAACAACTACCTCACATTAATGCAGGACTATAACAATCATTTTGAGAGATTCATCGAGATAAAAAATAACGGCAATGCGCCGTGTACACTTGAAAAATTTGCGGATATTAACGCGCAGATATATTACAGGAAAGACCCGGCTGATAACGAGAAGAACATGGACTATGAAGCTATAATGAAGGAAAATGGTATAGCCCCGTTAAAATGGACGGAATATTCAGGTTACTGGGCACCAAAAACCGCCAGGGAAGAACATATGCAGAAATATTACGACCTTCTAAACGAATACTCTCAAAAGTACATGTAATAAACAGCTTTTAAATCGCAGCAACAATATATTTAAAGCTTCAAACAACCTCCAGGTTAGCCGCAGATTTTTTCTGCGGCTTTTTTTTATCTGTATAAACCATATACCCCCGATTGTCATCAAATTATTAAACATGAATTATTAAATTATTATTCAAAAAAGAGGCTAAAAATGAGGAATTTCATACTATATATAGCTGCAATTTTATTTGCGGTTACTGCATCAAAAACAGCTTTATCTGATGACGCACGTCTGCTGTTCGAATCAACACTGGATACAGAGCCGAATAAGGAGCTTATTACCAGCCTTATTGCAGGCGGTGTAACTATATCTACATGGAATAACAACCAGGTAAATGTTAAGGTTTACGGAAATGATGAGGCTGAGGAAAAGATAATCTTTAAGGCTGAAAGCAATGAAAACGGCGTAAAGGTTGAAGGGAAACAAAAGGAAACAAAAAATTTCAAGAACCTAACTATAAGGGTTGAGATAACAGTACCTGCTAATTATAACATAAAGCTCTACAGCGCTGGTGGAAGCTTTTCGGTAAACGGCGTAAACGGGTATATTGAAGCAAATACATCCGGCGGCAGTATAAAGATAGAAAATACAACAGGAAATATTATCGCGCATACCGCCGGCGGAAATATCACCGTCGAAACATCAAGAGGTAATATTGAAGCAACAACCTCAGGCGGCTCGATATCGGTCACTGGGTTTGACGGCAACGTAGACGCTTCAACTGCCGGGGGGCATATCAACCTGACAGGCGGCAACGGAAAAATAGACGCGTCAACCGCAGGAGGAAATATCCACCTTGATTATACAGGCCGCAATATGGGAATAGATATGAGTACACTGGGCGGAAATATTACTGCCACGCTCCCAACTGATTTCAGCGCAAATGCGGATATAGGTACACTGGTGGGCAAGATAACCTGTGATTTCGCCAAGGTTGAATCAAAAAGCTCCGTTTCATCCTATGTGAAAACTACATTCGGCAGCGGCGGCGAAGTTTTTAAATGCACCACCTCAGCCGGTAATATCATTGTAAGTAAGAAGTAAACAGTATAACTTCACAAGCCTGCCATGTTATTTGCGGCAGGCTTTTTTTATATCTATACTTGTGGTTCTTATGAAACTAACCAACACACATCCGGCTGCTGATCAGCATGGTTATTCCGGCACACCGCTTATCAAAAAGCTTGGCATTAAAGAAGGCTATGATATTATTTTCATTAACTCCCCGGACGGGTATATTAGCTACCTAGGTGAGCTGCCCGCCGAAGTTTCCGTGAAGAACAAGCTTGCAGGAAAGCTTGACTTCATTCAATTCTTCACAAAAAGCCGCAGTGAGTTTGAAAAGAAATTTCCGCAGCTTAAAAAAGCACTCAAACCCGCAGGCCAGTTATGGGTCTCATGGCCAAAGAAAGCATCTAAAATTCCAACAGATATTACAGAAGATACCATCCGTAATTTTGCATTAAAGAATGGCCTGGTTGATGTAAAAGTATGCGCAGTGGATGAAATATGGTCAGGCTTAAAGCTTGTGTACAGGCTTAAGGACAGGTAAATTTTAAGAATTCCGGAAACAAATAACCCCTATTTTTGATTAAATAAGTAAACTCCTGTGTACACTGCTTAATGTACTGCCTCATTAATAAAATTGTGATAATTTGCTTAGAATGAAAAGCTTATTTATAATCGTATTTGCCCTTTTATCGGTAAATCTCTATGCCCAGCAAAAGCTGCTTATCCCTATGGATGTTACCACACAGACAGACCATCTGAGAGCCTATGGCATTGCTTACAGGCATTTGCTGAACGGTAAAGAGCTTGACTGGCTGCTGAACTACCGTGGCGGCTCATTTATGTTTGATTACACCACTGAGCTTGCTGCTGAGTGCCAGCTTAAGGGCGTAAGCTTTGAACCTGTTTCAGGGACACAAGCTGCGCAGATATATGCTGAAGTGCAGAACGAAAATAATAACATGGATGTTGTGCGCCTTGAGAAGGTCGCCAAGATAGCGGTTTATGTTCCCCCAAACGCTTTGCCATGGGATGACGCCGTACAGCTTGCGCTTGATTACGTTGAGATTCCCTATGAAAAAGTTTGGGATGAGGAAGTATTACAAGGCAAGCTTAAAGATTACGACTGGATACATCTTCACCATGAGGATTTTACCGGCCAGTACGGGAAATTCTTCGCGGCGTTCGGCTCCTCGCCATGGTACCTGATGCAGAAGCAGACCAACGAGGATATGGCAAAGAAAATGGGCTATTCCAAAGTATCACAGCTAAAGCTTGCAGTGGTTAAGAAATTAAAAGAGTATGTTTCGGGCGGCGGGTTTATGTTCACCATGTGCTCAGGGACAACAACCCCTGATATAGCCCTGGCATCACAGTATACTGATATATGCGACGCTGTTTATGACGGCGATCCATCGGATGAGAACGCGAACAGCAAGCTTGATTTCAGTGAATGCCTCGCGTTCCAGAATTTCCAGGTAATAACCAACCCGTACGTTTATGAATACTCAGACCTTGACGTTACCGATAACGAGCTAATGCTTGGGCCGGCAAATGATTACTTTACTCTCTTTGATTTTTCCGCGAAGATAGACCCGGTACCTTCAATGCTTACACAATGCCATACTTCAATGGTAAAAGGATTTTTAGGACAGGAATCAGCTTTTAAGGAAGGAATGTTAAAACCCGGGATGGTAATGCTTGCGAAGAATGACGGCACTGACTGGGTAAAATATGTTCACGGAAATGTAGGCAGAGGAACTTTCACTCTATACGGAGGGCATGACCCGGAGGATTACCAGCATGCTGTGGGTGACCCGAAGACGGATCTTTCATTCTTCAAAAACTCACCCGGCTACAGGCTGATACTTAATAATGTCCTCTTCCCTGCCGCCAAGAAGAAAAAACTTAAAACATAATATTTGTTTCATAGCAGCAAAAAACCCGGCATGTTTAGAAACCATACCGGGTTTTGCTTTAAACTTTTCCTTCTTTTTACTCCTGCTTTTTATTCTTATCGTGTTTCTTCATTCCTTTTTTGTTTTTGTGCTTTTCTTTCCTTTTCTCCTTAAGCGCCTTATACTTTGCCTGCTGGTCGCTGTTAAGCAAACCTGTAATAGTAGCATCTGTGCTCTGCCAGAGGGACTTCATCTTCTCTCTCCTTGCCTCTTTATCAGTATCCTTTGAGGAACGCAGCTCTTTCATCTGCTGAGCCTGTGAAAGCAATGCGAAATAGACCTGGTTATACTGTTCCTCTGTTAAAGATAAATGCTCCTTCATTTTATCAGCATGCTTCTGCGCGCGCTGTTCGGGAGTTTTCTTTGTTTTAAAATCCTGTGAATAAGATATGTTAGCTGATATCACAAACGCGGCAGCAACCAACATAAGTGCAACAAATTTGTTTATTTTCATCTTTTCCTTTGAAAATTAATTATAAAATAATAGTTTAGTCCGCCTCTTATGTAATAGACGCCGCAAGGACACAATAAGTTTAATGCTAATACCCATGATTTACAAACTGTTACATCTACAGATTAATCTCTGTAACATATAGATTTGAAATCACAGTACCTGCAGTGTGAAACCTCGATAGTTTGTGTGAATGGAGTGGTAGAGTCAAATATTTTTACAAGCATTTCATTCAGCTTTTCCTGGTACACCTTTATGGTTTCCTGGGGCATATATGTTTCATCAAAAAATCTTAATCCTTTTGAAAGATCTTTAAGCGGGTATATCCCTGCCCTGATCTTTTTGCTTTCACCGTTCAGGTATACAATTGAATAAAAATACTGCTGAAATTTTTCTTTATACTTTGGGTCTTCAAAAAGTGAGTCTATATTATCTGTGTTAACCCTGAGCCTGAATATATCGTTGTTTACTACACCTGTCTTATAATCAATAATATTTTCAACTCCATCCTTCATCTGCACCCTGTCCAATACCCCTAAAAGCTTAACGGTGTGTTCTTTGCCGTCTAAATTAATGGTTATATTCTGCTCTATCTGCTTTTCAAGGGCAACAATACTGAATGGCACAAAAGTCAAATCATTCTCAAGAATTTTTCCGATGAGCTTCTTAATGATGTTCTTGTAGAGCAGGTTCTTTCCCCTGAGCTCAGTTTTAAATTCTTCGTATTCCGAGATCTGGGCGCATGCATCCTCCCACACCTTGTCATAATTATTGTTAACATAGCTTTCCAGCACACGAATTATTTTCCCGTCGATGATCATGCCTGTATAAGGATTGTAAAGCATCTCCATTATCTTATGCAGTATTGAACCAAATCCCCGGCCGCTAAAGAACTCCTCAACCTCCCGAAGCTCACGAAGCCCTGTAACGGTTTTAAAATAGAACTGAAGAGGACAGTTTATATAGGTGCTTAAGGTTGTAGAGGCAAGGTGTTTCCTTTCCATTAATATGGAAAGAATCTTTTCAGACTTTGGAACAGTAATTTCTCTTCTTAAAGCCGGCTCGGCGTCTGTTTGAACAATTTTTTGTTCAAGAGTAATATTTTTATTTGCTGAGACAAGCTCATTTTCTACCTGCATAATGAATCGGCTCTTTTCCCCAGACATGATCTCACCCGGCTCTGTGTTATATATCAGTGTAATGTTCTCTGCTTTTTGCAGCAGCCTGTAAAAGTAATATGCTGTTTCGGCATCACGGTCATCAAAGACAGGCATCTTCAGGCCTCTTCGGAGGTTATATGGTATGAACGATGTATGGCGGGTGTTTTGGGGAATGGTATCCTCGTTCATTGAAAGAATATATACATTTTTAAAATCCAGTGCGCGGGATTCAAGCAGGCCCATGACCTGTACGCCTTCAAGCGGCTCCCCTGTGAATGGGATCTTTATCGTTCGCGCTATCTCAACAAGCAGCCTCCAGAAGGTATCTTTATCCATTTCAGTGGAATACTTAGACATGATGCTGTCAAGCTTATTCAGCTCGGTAAAGAACTTAAATATATATTCCGCGTCAAAGCTGTTATATAGCCCGGCAGCCGCTAAGTTTTGTGATATAAGCTCAACTATCTTATAAATATTATCCAGTGACTCCCTTGCAGTATTCACAGGAGTAAAGATGACCGAAATAATTTCCGGAACTTCGGTAAATGCTTCAAGTATCCTTTTTCGTGAGGTGAAAACAATATTACGCTTTTTCATGTTGTTCACCAGGTCATATACCTCATTCGGCGCCGCGAATTTTATGTAAGGATGCAGTAAAGCCTGCGTAACATCTTTATGATAATAAGAGCCCGCACTGCGGTTCTTACCGGGTGTCTGAATATTTTTTAACACATAAAGCAGGCTGTACAAAGGTGAGTTCTTGAACGGAAAGCCCATTGTTATATTGAGCTTTTTAATATTTTCAGGGATAGAAAGAATAACCGGCAGCATCAGTCCGTCATCCGGCAGTATAACCGCTGTTTCACTGAACTCGGTAATTTCCTTAAGCTCATTGCCAAGCACCTTTGCCTGCGAAACCTTGAGCGGTGTACCGATTATCTTAATCTTCTTTTTTGATTCAAGCAGGTTGTTTGCTTTCCATGCGTCTTCCACATTAAGCTCACGCAGTGTCTTCCTGAGGAAATGTCCCGCCTCCTGAACTTTATCATCCAGATAATATGAGTCGGTATCCCAGTATGTTTCCGCAATTCCCTGCTTAACCAGCGAACTGATTATCCCCTGCTCAGCAGCGCTGAGCATATTGAACCCGGCAAAGACCACCAGCTTCCAGCCGTGTTCAGCTTTGATGATTTTTAGAAGCTCTTTTGTCCTCGCCATTTCACATACCTTACGGTATGCCATACCTTCATAACAAATATTGTTCTCAGCCAACCTTTTCCTGAATGCATGGTACACCTTACCCATAATTTCCCAGGTCTCAATAAAGCTTTCCTGTACCTTTGATATTGAGTTACCTGAAAAGGTGCGCCAGAACCTTTCAAATTCATCATTATCAAATAGGGTAAGCTCAAAATCTTCCTCAACCTTTTTGTGCTCATAGAGAATTCTGAAGAGCCTGTCCGCATCAACCATGTTCTTATCAATATCATCAAAATCCCTCAGCAGTATTTCTCCCCATGGATAGAACTTATCGAATGTTTCATCGCTGTGTGTTTTGTATATTTCAAACAGCTCAAAAATAAGGGTCAGCTTTTCACTCACCGGCAGGGGAGAAAGCGCTTCAATAAAATCTTCTATGGAGTAAACTGCGGGAGCCCATATAGGTGCACCATACAGCATGCCTAAATGTTTTTTAAAATGCAACCCTGCCCTCCGGGAGGGAAATACAACGCAGATCCCGGAAACATCATTTCCAAAATCATACTTAAGCTTTTCCGCCAATTTTGTTAAAAACTTTTCCAACTTCCCTATTCTTCTATTATTACTATTTTTCTCTCGGGCACATAGAACAAATATTTTTCAACGTTCTTAAAGCCCATGTCATTTAAAATTTTTGAATACGTTATTACCTGCTCGCGGTGCTCCTTAAGCTCTTTGCCGGTTTTATAATCTATGATGACAGCATTATCACCTTTGATCAAAACCCTGTCAGGCTTATAGAGGCTGCCATCAGGCAGTATCATTTCAGACTCGGTCTTAACTTCGTACTCTTTGCTGAACCATTTTTTTATTTCCTTCATCTTGAATATCTCAAGCAGCTCATTAAGTATCTCTTCCTCATTATCCGCAGTTATGTAACCTTTGATAGTCAGCTTTTTTATAGCTTCTTCAGCATCAGAAGGATATTTTATGAGGGAAAGCGCCTCATGGATTATCCGTCCTTTGTTTCGTGATTCCTCAAGCTTTTTCTTTTTCTCAATACTCAAGCCGCCTGCCGCTGATTTGATTATAATGTTTGAGGAATATTTGGTTGAGATAAATCCTTCAGGTTTATAGCTATGGTCATCAGGCTCATCAGTCATCTTGTGGTATGTTCTCTCACCCAGCTCAAACTCATTTTCTCCCGTAAAATTTCCGTTCAGTTCGTTTGAGCCGTCCAGAGTATCTTTTATAAGCTTGTAAATATTGTAAGAGCTCCAATCCTGAATTTCAGGAACGAAAACATAAAGCCGCTCGATTGCCCGTGTGAAAGCAACGTAAAGCAGGTTGATATTATCAAGCCTGGTAAGAGCGCACTCTTCATTATAATCCCCCTCAAAATGGCTCATCTTCAAATTCTTTGCGGCTTTAACAAGAAATGCTGATGATTCATTAAAAGGAGGATGATCACTGGACACCCATATAAGGTCGCTGCCGTATTTTATTTCAGTGCCCCAATTAGCACACGGCATTATAACTATCGGGCTTTGCAATCCCTTTGCTTTATGGATCGTCATTACTTTAACCGCATCCTCCTGCTCAGGTATCACTATTGAAAAATCATCGCATTTTTCGTTCCACCACTCAAGAAAAGCTGATATATCACTGCTGTTAGAAGTTGTAAATTCCATTACGGCCTCCATAAATCTAAGCAGGTACGCGTCGTTGTTATCATTCAGCTCAAACTCCCTTATAAGCATTTCAATCAGCTCGTACAGGCTTAACCTGTATATCTGGGGATTAAGCCTGTTCTTATTTTTCTCATCGAAAAATCCGGGCGGCAGCATTGTTGAGAACAACGGATCTTCATAATTTTTGTGATCATTAAAAACAGCATCCAGGTCGGGAGATTCTTTCTTGATGTAAACAAGGTAATGGTATAGTATCTCGGTTTTGGAAATATGGTCCTTTTTATCAGTGATATACCGCAAGATATTTAACAGCAGTTTAACCTTTGGTGAATTTGTCAGCAGAAGCGATTCACTTGATACCACTTTGAAGCCCTGGTTCATCAGCTCATGCGCTGTCTCAATACCATCGGCTTTATTACGAGTTAATACCATTATATCCTTCTGCCTGTAACCATGAGTGAGCGCATCCTTTAACGCTTCAACAGTTTTTACAATGGCTATGGCTTTAGTTGATGACTCCTCGTCACTTCTTGGTATAAAAGCTATATTAACGAAACCTCCGCTTTCGGCAGAACTGCTTTGCTGTGCAACATCACTGTATGAATTCATAAGGTAGCTGCCTTCATCCCCGCGCTGTTCAGAGAGCTTATATGAGGCAGCAGCAAAGAACTTATTATTGAAATCAGTTATTTCTTTTCTGCTGCGGTAATTTTCATTAAGGTATTTTTCTTCTATTGAATCACTAAACGCCGTAAGGTCATTCTTTACACCGCTTAACAGGAGCTTCATGTTGCCGTTTCGCCAGCGGTAAATTGACTGCTTTATATCACCTACTATCATGGAAAAATTATTTTCAGCAAGCGAGTTTTCTATCAGCGGAAGGAAATTCTTCCATTGGTAGGTTGAAGTATCCTGAAATTCATCAATAAGAAAATTCCTGAATACCGTTCCTGTTTTTTCGTAAACAAACGGGCTGTTATCCCCTGAAATTACATTTGTAAGCAGGTTATTGGTATCAGAGATTATCATCAGCTTGTTTTCATCCCTGTAATTTCTAAGCTTATCCATCAGATCCTTATATATCCCCAGAACATAAACCGTCTTTACCAGTTCCCTTGCTGAATTATAGCTCTTTACATTTTTATCATAATAAGTGATTGTGTTCTTCAGTATATCAAAAAGACCGCCGTTTGCCGCTGCTAAAATCTTCGGGTTAACTTTTTTCGTATTCCACTTATTTAAGTTATTTGATGCCTCAACTGCCCTTACCCCGGGATCAAACTCGCCCTGTTTTATTTTGTTGGCAAGGTAGTTCATGAAGCTGCTTTTGCCATAAGGGAAATCTTCAATGGTTAGCGAATATTCATCCAGAACAGTACAGGCTTCCGCGGAAAAAGAGAACATATTCTTTTCAAAATCCTCCTTCAGCCTGAACAGCATTGTGATAAAGCTTTGCATCTTTTCTATGTTATCGGCAAGCCTGTCGTCATTTCCTTTTTTTATCCAGTACCGCTCCTTAAATATTTCCCTGGCAAGCTCCTTTATTTTAAAATCTATCTTCCAGCCCTTATTCTCATCGATGCTGTAGAACACATACTCCTCTATAAAACGGGTAAGCTCAGGCCTTGTACCGATATCATCAAGCAGCTCCTCGGTTATCTTATCCATAACCATTACGTCATCAATTTCAATATTATAGCCAAGCGGAAGGGAAAGCTCCCTGGAGAATGAGCGGATTATCTTGTGGAAAAAACTGTCAATTGTCTCTACAGAAAAATACGAGTACTTGTGCAGAATACCCTGAAGCACCTGCATTGCTTTAAGCTGAATGTTTCCTGTAACTCCGTCATTGATAAGCTGGTCTTCAAGCTGTTTATCCTTACCTTTCGAAAGAGCAATAAGGCTGGAAATGACCCGTGTTTTCATTTCTTCAGCGGCCTTATTGGTAAAGGTAACGGCAAGGATGTGCCTGTATCCGTTTTCAGAGGATAGCGCGAGGCGGATATATTCCTTTACAAGAGTATACGTTTTGCCTGAGCCGGCAGAGGACCTGTATATTACAAAATTTTTCAATGGGATATGTAAAGATAGAGAAATTGTATTTTTAGAAACAGGAAATAAAAGTGATTAGTTTCGCTAGAGGTTTTAATCCTTTTTCCACATTTTTATCCAATGCCATTTTTTACAGTTAGGGCAGCGTTCATACCGTTTGTTGAAAAAATTGACTGCAAATACCGGGGCGGGATAGTTATGGCTGCACTCCGGGCAAACAGAAGTGCCGTAGAAGAACTTACCTATCTGCAGTGAGCCCATTTTAAAATAAACCAGAAGCATAGCCATTGCAAAAAAGAATGCCATAATCCAGAGTGAAAGTATTATCTGCCATGCGTCTTTTCCAAACGCCGGAAAATTCACCCCGGAAAGGTAGATCGGAAAATTACCCAGGAAATGGAGCGCCATTGAACCAAGCAGCCCAAGGGCAAACTTATTGTTAAGCCGGCTTAGCGCAAAAGAGGTCATGCCGCCATGTACTAAACATACCATGAACCTTTCATTCATAAAACCGCTGAACTGGTACCACGGCAGTGATGCATACTGCGGGCTCTGCGCAATGAAACCACCTACAAGCCATATCTCCCCGATGCCAAAACCCAGCCCAAGCGCCATTGCCGCCATTACAAAATTTTCCTTTGTTATTCTTCGCCTTAATGCGGGTATCAACAGGGGAAGAAGCTTAGCAGGCTCTTCTGTTAAAGGTGCGTAAAAGTTTTTCATGAAGCCGTAAACATCAGGGTTAAAGCTGAAAATGTATTTAAATGCGCCATCCAGCAGCGGCATGCGTATGAGATAAAAGGCAAGCAGTGCCATTGGAAGCTCAATAAGGAAAAGTATAGCCAGCATCTTATAGTCAGTCTTTTCGGCGCGCCATTTGATGAACCCGCCGATAATAAGCACAGTCAGCAGAGTTGTTACAACAGCGGCTATATAAATATTGTGCATAAAATCAGGTTGAAATTTATGCTGTCATTATTATTTTTCTCCCAGCAGATGTTTTTCAAGGAACTTCTCCATGGCTTCATAGAAATCGAAGCGGTTCTCCTCATTATGAAAGCCGTGGCCTTCATTATCTTTAACCATATATGGGACATCTATTCCCCGCTTTTTTAATGCTTCTACCATCTGGTCAGATTCATTCACATTCACTCTCGGGTCCTGCCTGCCCTGTGCAACAAATAACGGGGCTTTGATCTTATCTACATGAAACACCGGTGATACAGCGGTCATAAGCTCCTGGTCCTTTTCAGGATGCCCGACCATTTCATACAGCATCTCAAGGAAGGGTGTCCAGTACGGCGGAACTGATTTCATGAATGTAAACAGGTTCGAAACCCCCACGTAATCAACTCCTGCTGCATACAGGTCAGGGGTAAAAGTGAGCCCCGCAAGTGTAGCATACCCGCCATAGCTTGCGCCATAAATAGCTATTCGTTTCCTGTCAGCAATACCCTTCTCTATCAGCCACTCAACCCCGTCGGTGATATCATCCTGCATGGTTTTTCCCCACTGCTTGAATGAAGATTCCCAGAACTTTCTGCCGTAACCTGTTGACCCCCGGAAGTTCATTTGCAGCACTGCAAAACCGCGGTTGGCTAAAAACTGAACTTCAGGGTTATAGCCCCAGTCATCACGATGCCATGGCCCGCCGTGAGGATTCACAACAACGGGCAAATTTTTATGCTCCCGCTCTTTTGGCAAAGTTAAATAGCCGTGAATGGTAAATCCATCCCTGGAAGTATAAGTAATTGGCTTAACTTCACACATTTCATTCTCATTTATCCAGGGGCTGACATCAGTTATTTTTGTGAGCGCATCGGTATTTTTATCATATATATAGTAGGCACCCAGCGAGCGGTCACTGTATGTACGGATAATGAAAATATCCTCGTTTTTGCTAACATCCGTTATAGCAATTTCATAGCCCTTAAGTTCCTTTTCAAGGCGTTTAAAGACATTTTCAACTTCCTTATCAAGAAATTTCCTTTCCTGCTTCCAGGTGGTATATGAAATAGCTGTAAGCACTTTCCGTTTCTTGGAGTAAGCCAGGTGGTTAAGGTCAACTTCAGGATGTTCGAAAATTATCTCCATCTCTTTCCCTTCAGCGATATCGTATTTTATTATCGTTGATTTATCCCTGCCCACATTTGAAGCTGCGTATATGTATTTGTTATCAAAGGTAAAGAACAAGGGGCGAAGGGCTTCCTTAAAGCTTGTAGTAATAATTACCCTGAACTGGTCAGATTCATTCTCACGGAAAAGGAGGCTGGCATTAACGCCATCTGTTGCAAGTGCAGCCCTGATCTTCCCATCGTGGTCAGATACCCATGATGATACATTACCCGGGTTTTCCGCGGCAAGGGTCATCTCACCTGTCTCAAAGTTCAGCCTGTATACATCAAATACCTCAGGCAGCCGGTTATTAAGCTCAATTAAAATATCCGTTTCTGATTCATACAGCTCATCTACTATGTTACATCTTACTTTATCAAACGGGGTAAGGTCTTTTTCATTGTTCCCGGTCTTATCAACTGAAAACAGGTGAAAATTCTCATCACCATCCTTATCCCTTGCGTATAAAATAGTGTTATCATTTCCCCAGAAAAAACCTGAAATATCTCTGGCGGTTACACTTGTTATCCTTACGGCACTTTCTGATGAAACTTCCCTGACGAAGATATTAAGTCTGCTTTCGTAGGGGGCAAGGTATGCAATAAACTTGCCGTTGGGTGATATTGAATAACCGGTCTTTTCGGGATTTTTAAAAAAATCTTTTAAGGGGATTTCCCTCACAGGTGAGCTTTTAAAATTGATCTTCCGCATTAAAGTTATCTTTTTTAGCTATTTACGATATTAAGATGAATAAAGAAAATTAATAATTAATGTTGAGAGATTGTAGGGGAATAAAAAAGGCGGAATTTTAATCCGCCTAAATAATTCTAAATGTTAAAGCCCTGATTAATTATAAGCCTTCATAATAAATTGCTTTTCGGTTGTTGAAGTAAATATCATTTGGTTCAATAATATCAGATCTCTTTGAGCCGAAAACGTGTTCAAGCTTGTTAAAATTATCTTTGTTAATAAGATTATCCGAAGTGATTGTTCTTGGTTTATGGTAAGCATAGTTAAAAGTCATATCAACATAAGAGAGATTGGTGATCAGGAAAACTGAATCCTGCTGCGCTGAGCCTGTTGTAGGAAAATGAACATAAATATTTACGAAAACATTAGCAGCACCTTCACCAAACGGTACCTTTAAGCCAAGGTCATGAATACTGGCTCTCCATGTTCTTATATTGCCATTAAGTGTAATTGAACCCGTATCACGCGATTCCCAGAAAGCCTGCCATTCAATAGCTGCAGTAAACTTTATGGGGCGCGCGGGTACATTAACAGCTGCTGAGACAAAATCACAGCTAACATGTTTATCAGTACAGATACTATCAACCTTATAATAAAAGTTATAAAATCTTTCGCTTCCCAATGTGTAAGTATCCGGAAAAGCATGCTGGGTAAATGGAGTTGAGCTTTGATACTGTAAATAAGCCAGGCCTCCGCATGAATCACTGTTGTTTGTTACAGGAGCAGTAGGCGATGTATTGCTGCAGGATTGAAATATAACAGCGGAAGCAACTACAGCGATCAAAAACAGTGCGACTAAAATTGTTTTCATGTTTCTCCTTTGTTTTTAACAGGCTAAAGTCCTCTTACAGTCAACTGCCCCGCCGGAGGACATATTAGCCGTCTCTGTGAGATGAGATAAAACCCTAAACCATTTTTGATATTTTCTCACAGAGTATTATTAATTAGATTAATGCAAATTTATAAGGATAGAGAATTGCTTGCAAAGATAAATTAGCTAATTTGTCCCATAAAATCATGATGCCGCATGAAATAATATAGCTTTTATAGTTAAATTTACATAATTTGATTGAAACGGGAAGATCAATTATCCCACAAAAATCCAATTCAAAAAATGACTACGACTTCAGAGACCTGTAAGCCTCAGAGGGAAAACAGGCTTATCCAGCTAATAAAAACATTCTCAAAGGAAGAAATGAAGGACCTGGAGAAGTTCGCAGGCTCTCCGTTTCATAACAACAGGAGCGATGTTACGGAATTTTGTACAGAACTTAGAAAATTTCATCCTAAGTTCTCACAAGGTAATTTTTCGATGGAAAAGGTTTTTGTTGCAATGTACCCCGGGAAAAAATACAGGGACGATGTAATGAGAAGGCTCTCAAGTAACCTTTTCAAGCTGGCTGAAGAATACGGCGCTTATTCCGTCTTCCGCGGGAAAAAACTTGAATACGACAAGAACCTTATCGAATTTTATCTTGCACGCCCGGCTGTGGATTTTACAGGCAAGCAGATAAAAAAGACCGAAGACCTGCTTGAAGGGGAATCTTCAAGGGACGCCGGGTATTTTTTTAATGTAAATTTTCTTGAGGAGTATAAAAGGCTTTACCAGATAAGAAGTGATTCAAGCGCCGCAAAAATCGATCTGCAAAAACAAATGGACAGCGTCTGGAAGTTCGCGCTGATAACATTATTCAGGCTGTATAAGATTGCAATAGAGCATACTCAGCAATTCGATAAGATGATCAACGTTTCACACATTGAAACCCTTATAAAATTTGTTGAAGAGAACGGCTTTATGGACTCAAAAGCTCTTGAGATTTGGTATCTCCTGATAAAATTCCAAAAGGGCAACAGGAGTGATGAAACTTTCTTCAGGCTTATTGAAATGACTGAGAAAAACTCAAAAGTTTTTGAACCGGTTGAAAGGTTTGTTATATACGTAAGCCTTTTAAGCTACTGTTTTGAAATGGGAATAACTCCTTCTAAAAATTTCAGAAAAGAGGAGTTTGAGCTGATGACACAAATGCTGAAACACGGTTTGCTGCTTCAGGATGATGTTTTCCATCCTGAATGGTTCATGTATTACTGCATTGCCGCTCTAAGAGCTGGTGAAACTGATTCCGCTGAAAAATTTATTGAAAACTACAAAGGGAAACTTCCCGCCGAGATCAAAGATAATATTCTGAACCACGCTTATGCCGAACTTGAGATAGAAAGGAAAAATTTTGAAAAAGCCCTTGAGCTGCTTGCCCTTACAAAATATACCAATGTCGCAGAAAAGCTGAGAGCAAACCACATGTATATAAAAATATATTATGAGCTTGAGATGAGTGAACTGTTCTTTTATAACATCGAAAGCTTTAAGCGCCTTATTAAAAACGAGCCTTCTATAAGCCGTGAAACCAAGCAGATCAGGGAGAACTTCATCAAATATGCGGCAATGCTTTTTAAGGTGAAGCTTAACGAAACTGATTCCTCACCGGATGAGATAAAAAATGAAATAATGTCTTCAAAGGTAATGGGGCATAAGTGGCTTATTGAAAAGATAAATGAGCTTGAAAGGTAGCCGCTGAATATGAACAAAAAAAATACAATTGAAAAAGATTCATTCAGGAACAGCAATTTAATTCAGCTCCTTAAGTCATTTTCAAGGGAAGAAAAGGCTGAATTCGCTAAATATGTCTACTCACCGTTTAATCCAAGGAGTGAGGCTGCAAGGTTTTTTGATGAATTGAAAAAGTATTTCCCGTCATTTGATAAAAGGGATTTCTCAAAAGAAAAGATCTTTTCAGAATTATATCCCGGGAAAAAATACAAAGATGACGTTATCAGAAGGCTTTCAAGCAACCTCTTCAAGCTGGGTGAGCAGTTTATAGCCTACAGGTCATTTAAAAATGATGAGTATGAAAATAAAAAGCGGCTGCTTGAGTATTATTCCGCGAGCGGCCTTGATTCACTGTTCAGAAAACAATTAAGCAGTACTGAGACATACCTTGAAGGCCTGAAATTAAGGAATGCTGATCATTATTATAAGATGAAAAAGCTGAGTACGATCAAGGCTGTTCATCATTCACAGCAGGATGCTACAAGAAAAAAGTTTGATAATACCCAGGAAAGAATAACACTGATATGGCACTATGCAATTATAGACCTTTTTTCAATTTACAGCGCAGCGGTAAATGATATGCATCTCTTTAACAGGCAGCATAACATTGAGCTTATGAAGCCTCTGATGGAGATATACGAACATCCCTCGTTCATAAGATCAAGCGCCTCTGAAATAATGTATTATTTTATTAAGCTTGAAACTGACAGCAGGAACGATGAGACGTTCAACAAGCTTAAAGAGCTTGTTGTGGAAAACTCTCATTCTTTTGAGAAATCAGAGCTGTTTGGTTTTTATGCCGGTATACATAACTATCTTTACGAAAGAACCCTGATACCGGGCACTGATCTTGCAAGGCTTGAAAGCATAATGAAGCATGATTTTGAACTCGTGGTATACATGCTAAAGCAGGGTATCTTTACTGAAAAAGGGGTGATACAGGCTGAGTGGTTTGCTAACATATTTCTGAAGGCTATCAGGGCAAACGAGATCGAATTTGCTGAAAAATTTATATCGGATTACCGGGATATGCTGAATGAAAAGGAGAGGGAGAATTTAATTAACTATGCGTACGGAGAGCTTGAGATATCCAGGCGCAATTTCAATAAAGCGCTAAGCTGCCTTGCGAGGATAAAATTCAATAACGTGTGGGAAAAGCTCAGGGTCAACCACATGTACACAAAAATACACTATGAGATGAATAATGCCGAGCTGTTTTATTATATAACAGACAGCTTCAGGCATATTGTAAGGGATGAACAATCCGTAAATGATTATATCAAGGAGATGTATGAAAATTTTATAAAGTACGTATTGCTCATGTTTAAGAAAAAGAACGGGGAGACTAAAGTTTCTTTGGGTGAGATCAAAAAAGGGGTATTAAACTCAAGGATTGCCGGTAATAAATGGCTTCTGCAAAAGATAGATGAATATGAGAAACGCTCAAAGAACTAATATGGTATTACTTCATCTTATTCAAAAACGGATGATATTCACCTTTAATTCCTACAGGTGTTAAATTCCTGATTTCGTAAACGGTTTCAACTGATGTTTTTGCTTCATCTATTCCAAATCCCCTGCCCTCAAGTATTTCCCTGTAGCTGATAGTATGCAGGTCTGTGAACCCTTCTGAGAATTCTATCTCCTCCCCGTTAATTGTAATTGAGCGGAATGTTTTATCGCCTGCAGGAAGGTCGTCTCTATCAAGAGATAAGAACCATTTTACGTTGGCATTCTCAAGCTCAAGCATACCGCTTGCCTTATCTTCTTTACTGTAATGAAGTATGTTTGATTCCGTTTTCCCGAATATCCATGAGAGCATATCAAAAAAATGAACACCGATGTTTGTAGCTATGCCGCCGGATTTCATCATATTACCTTTCCATGAGTAATGATACCATTTCCCGCGGGGAGTAATATAAGTCAAAACTATATTGAACTTTTTATCCTTTTTTGCAGCATCTATTTTTTTCTTTAGCTCTATTATAGAGGGGTGAAGCCTCAACTGTAAGATAGTGTTGATCTTTCTGCCGGTTTCTTCTTCCAGGGATTTCAGCGCTTCGGCATTCCATGGGTTCAGAACAAGGGGCTTCTCGCAAATGGCATGGGCATCGGCCCTGAGTGCGAACCTTATATGAGCGTCATGCAGGTAATTTGGTGAACAAATACTGACATAATGTATCCTGTCCTCATCACCGGCACGTCGAAGCACTTCACAATGGCGGTCAAATCTTTCATACTCCGTAAAAAAGGCGGCATCGGGAAAGTAGCTGTCAATAATACCAACGGAATCATTGGGGTCTAAAATAGCAGCCAGGTTCTGGTCATTTTCCTTTATTGCTCTTAAATGCCTTGGCGCTATAAAACCGCTTGCACCAATTAACGCGAAGTTATTCTTTTTCATATTTCCCTGTTTATAAATGCTAAAATAACAAAATTATATATAGTGTATAATGTAAAATTTTATATGGAGTTAATTATTAAGCTAATTAATTATATTTGTATAATTACAATAATTTGCCCGTAAAAAAACACGAAATACTGTATATCAAGGGTGTCGGACCTAAGCGCGCGGAAGCCTTCGCGAAGCTGGGTCTTGAGTATGCCTCAGACCTGTTTGCCGTATATCCCCGTGACTATCTCACCCGTACCACTATCCGGGAAATGGATAACCACCGTGACCAGAACGTGATAATAAGCGGCAAGATAATTGATAAATATCTGCCCAAGCGGCCTAACCACCCTACCAGGATCATAATAAACGACGGCACTGCGAGCATTGAGTGCCTGATATGGGGAAATGCCTTCTACCGCCAAAAGCAGTTCATGGAAGGTGACCAGTACATGGTCTGGGGAAAGGTCACCTATAATTTCTTTGAGCGTAAAGTGCAGTTCGACCTGCGTGACCATAAAAAGTTTGAAGCAGGAGATGATGAGCTGTTAAAGTACCCCCTTATACCTGTATACATCTTATCAGGTGAGCTGAAGAAAACATGGATCAAGCCTCTAAACCTTACCAAAATAATTTTTAACGCGCTGAAAAACCATTCAGGTGATGTTAAAGATGTTCTTACCGAAAGCATCCGCAGTAAGAACAACCTGCTTGAACATAAACAGGCGCTACTGCGCACACACTATCCGCACAGCGTTGATGATATTGAACACGCCAGGCAAACACTTGCCTTTGAAGAGCTGTTCTTCCTGCAGCTTGTTACAGCTTTAAAAAAGAAATCGATAGAACAGGAAGAAAAAGGAATTTCCTTTGATAAGACCGGCGAAAGCCCCGCCAGGCTGGTTAAGGAACACCTTGGCTTTGAGCTGACTGAGGCACAGAAACGGGTAATAAAGGAGATCCACGCCGATATGAAGCAGAGCAGGCCTATGAACAGGCTGCTGCAGGGTGATGTAGGCAGCGGCAAAACTATTGTAGCCGTGATATGTATGCTCATAGCCATTGAGAACGGCTACCAGTGCGCTTTCATGTGCCCCACAGAAATACTTGCTGAACAGCATTACAAAACATTAAAAGACTACCTTGATAAGCTTGGCATCAGGTCAGTTATACTCACAGGCGGGCAAAAGAAAAAGCTTAGAACTGAAATTCTGGATGATATAAAAACAGGAAAAGCGCAGGTGGTTGTCGGCACCCATGCAATTATACAGGAAACTGTAGAATTCAAAAAGCTTGGGTTTGCTATAATTGATGAGCAGCATAAGTTTGGCGTAATGCAAAGGGCTAAGCTTAGGGCAAAAGGGCTGAACCCGGATGTGCTGGTAATGACTGCTACTCCAATACCACGTACACTTTCATTAACTGTATATGGCGATCTCGATGTATCGGTAATTGATGAGCTTCCTAAAAACAGGCGGGCCATCAAAACCGGGCTCAGGTATGAAGAAAACAGGCAGGATGTTTACAAGTTTTTAAGGGATGAGGTAAAAAAGGGCAGGCAGGTATATATAGTTTATCCAATTATAGATGAGTCTGAAAAGCTTGACCTTAAATCAGCGGTAAAACACTACGAGATACTAAGCAAAGAAGTGTTTGCTGATCTTAAGCTGGGGCTTGTACACGGGAGACTGCCATGGCAGGAGATTGATGAGACCATAGAGGCATTCAAGCATGGGAAAATTGATATCCTGGTATCAACTACCGTTATCGAAGTTGGCATAGATATTCCCAATGCTACAATTATGGTAATTGAGGAAGCCCAGCGTTTCGGCCTTTCGCAGCTGCACCAGCTAAGGGGCAGGGTTGGCAGGGGTGCGGAGCAGTCATACTGCATACTGATGGCCAATAAAATAAAAAGGAAAGAGGACGAAAGATTTGTCTTCACAGGTGAACAGGAAACAACCACCGCCGATGAACGGTTAAAGGTCATAACTGAAACAACAGACGGCTTTAAAATAGCTGAAACAGATATGAAGCTTCGGGGGCCGGGTGAATTCTTCGGCATAAGGCAGTCAGGTGAGCTCAAGTTTTCCGCAGCCGACCTTTCCAAAGATATGCTGCTCATTGAGAAGGCACGGGAAACCGCCTTTGAGCTTGTTGAAGATGACCCCCAGCTCAGAAAACCCGAAAATGACCCGGTGCGTGAACACTTTTTAATGAATTACAAAGATTCAATGAGCCTGATAAAGATCGCTTAATAAACTATAAATCATATGTCAAACAGAATAAAGCCTTTAATATTCCTTCTGCTGCTGGCTGTAATTTTCTGGATAGAGCTGTTTGTTCTTAAAACATTTAACTTCTGGATAGAAATGACAATTGCCGTCTCGCTTCTTGCAGGCCTTGGAGTGTATTTCAACCATAAAAGCGGCGAGGCAATTAACTACAGGCTGTATTTCTTTAAGCCCAGCTATATTTTGGTGGGAATAATATCTGCGGCAATTTTATACGTTGTGTTTTACGCGGGTGATATCGTCTCGAAGCTTATTCTCCCCTTTGCTGATAAGCAGGTTGTGGGAGTATACAGCAACAAATCACTCTCTGACCCTGTTATTATTGGGCTGCTTCTGCTGTTCATTATAGGTCCGGCGGAAGAAGTTTTCTGGCGCGGTTTTGTTCAGGATACACTTGCTGAAAAGTTCGGGGATAACAAAGGCTGGATAATAGCTTCCCTTATTTACGGAGGTGTCCACATATTTGCAATGAACTTTATGCTTTTCATGGCTGCGCTGATATGCGGGCTGTTCTGGGGATGGGTGTTCAAAAAGTATAAATCTGTATGGCCCGGTATAATTTCACACGCACTGTGGGACCTGACGATTTTTGTGCTGCTTCCTGTCAGATAGAAAAAATTGGCAATAAAAAAGGGACGCTGATTTGCGTCCCTTCAAGATAAAATTTTTGGTTTAATTATCTTATGAATTCAACTAATGCGCTTGCAACCGTGTTACGGCTCTTATCAAGCAGGAAGCACCTGTAGATACCAGGCTGGTCAACCCTTAAATCGCTTGACTCGAAATAGATGTATTTCATATCTGATGATACGTCAAAATCAACCTTTTTGTAATAATCAAAGGTATAGCCGTTGTATTTATCAAGCTGGATAACACAGTCAGTTAAGCCTAAAGCATAATCTGATTTCACCATAACAGTAACCGGTCCTGCGTAGAACCTGTCACTGATGCTTACTTCTCCCCCAGAGCCGTATTTTTCGCAAAAATACATAACCGGCCCGTTTTGAGCTTTTAGGTTAGCTGTGAATCCTAAAACGAAAACAATTGCAAATAAACCAAAAACTAATTTAATTCTGTTCATTTTGACCCTTTCTATATTGTTAGATATTGTTCATAAATCTTTATACAATTTAATAATAAATTTGTTTCAAAAAATATGCATATAATTTGCTCATTTTCCCCTGTTTAAGGCATTTATATAAACATTTACAATTTTATCAGTCATTTTATCAAGGGTAAACTTCTCCTCAATCAGCAGCCTCCCTGTTTTTCCAAAGGTTATGGAAGTATCGGGGTCATTTATCAGTTCAAGAAGCTTTTCAGCTATTTTATATGGCGATCTTTCCGGCACAAGAAAACCATTTTCGTTATCGCGTATCATTTCAGGGATATCGCCAACCCTTGCTGCTGCTATTGGGAGGCCCTGAGCCATCGCGTACAGCACTGAGAACGGGAAAAGCTCGCCTCCGCCTTCAATTGATGAATTGATATAAATATCAAAGGCAGAGTAAACTGCCTTCAAGTCATCCCTGAATCCTGTAAATATCAACCTGTCACTTATTTTGAGAGTATCAGCCTGTGTTTTAAGAGAGCCCATTAATTCGCCGTCACCTACTATCATTAGCTTTGCTGCGGGAATTTTCTCAAGAACAATTTTAAAAGCTGTAAGCAGGTATTTATAACCTTTAAATTCTACAAGCCTGCCAACAGAGCCAATTAAAACCTCATTGTCACCAATCCCAAACTCCGCGCGTATATCCTTCCTTAGCAGGCTGTCACGGCTCATCTCTACCGGGTCAATTCCATTGTGAATAACCGTAATTTTTTGTGCCGGTATATTATTTTTTGATACTATAAGGTTTTTAATGCTCTCTCCGTCAGCAATAAAATGCTGAGTTAAGAATCTGTTGCGGATAAAATGAGTAAGGTTGTGGCTGATCGGTTCAAGGCTGTGGCATGAAGTAATATGCACTGCATTTGTTCCCCGGGCAGCAAAAGCTCCGGCTGTCCGGTCATAACCTGTGTTTGAATGTACCACATTGGTTTGTTCATCCTTAATAACTTTTCTTATTTCACCTATTGTCTTCTTTAAATCACTACTGCCTTTTTCGGGGAAACTGATATTAGTTGTTTTTAAACCTGCTTCATTGAGCTTCTTAAAAAAAATATCATCTTTACGGCACCCAATTAATACATTATATCCTCTTAATTTTAGCTCACTTGCAAGCTTCAGAACAAAAAATTCTCCTCCGCCGTAGATAGCGGATGAATTTAAGAGGAATATTTTAGGTTTAACCATTTAACAGCAAGTTATAAGCAATAATTGAAAATTTCAATCATATATATTGTAGTTTGTATTTTATATATTTGAATGTTAAATGAACTATATACAGCAAAAATTCAATAAAAAATCGCAAAGAGCGGAATTTCTTGTCCCTTTATTAAATATATTTTCTGATATTGCGGCCATCGAGATATCGTTTTTGCTGGCATACTGGATAAGATTCCACTTCGAGCCTTTAGTAACTCTGTTTCCCTATAAGGGCTCAATTCCTCCGGTGAGCGGTTACATTGTCTTATCCCTTATAGTGATCCCTGTCTGGCTGCTGATATTCCAGTCAAGGAAAATGTACCGCCTGAGAAGGGTTGTTTTTATCTTTGATGAATTTTTTCTTATCGGAAGGCTTGCCACTTTCGGGATAATTTTCTCATTCGGGCTTATCTTCTTCTACAGGGTATTCCCGTATTCGCGCGTAGTTTTTGTACTGATATGGATAATTTCAATTTTGCTTATTACGCTGGGCAGGTACGCAGTACTGAAATATGAAAAAACATTATATAATAAAGGCAAAGGATTAAAAGATGCGCTTATTGTAGGCAACACTCAAAGCGCGCTTGATATTTATAATAATTTCAAGGGGCATAAATATGCCGGCTTTAACATTGTTGGTTTTATAGAAGATGATAGTTATAGCGGAGAGGATTTTTTAAAAGGAAAAGAAAAAGCCGGAAGCTATTCAGAAATTGTTGATATTATTCAGAACAGTGACATTGAAACCGTGCTGGTAACTATACCTTCATCGCAGCATGATAAGCTGCTTGACCTGATGAAAGCCTGTGAGGGAGAAAACGTTGAGTTCCTTATGGTTCCGGATTTCCTTGAGGTAATAACCTCATCAGTGCGTGTACAGGAAATTGACGGAATACCCTTCCTGAAGATAAAAAGTATCCCGATGAATATCTGGAACCGCATATTAAAGCGTGGTTTTGATTTTTCATTTGCCCTTGGGGTTTTAATTATCACTTCTCCGCTCTTTATACTTCTGGCACTCCTGGTAAAATTTACGTCAAAAGGGCCAATTTTCTATAAGCAGGAGAGGCTAAGTATGACCGGGAAAAAATTTTATATGATAAAGTTCCGCTCAATGGTTGTGGACGCGGAAAAAGAAACTGGCGCAGTGTATGTTAAAAAGGGAGATGCAAGATATACTGCTATTGGCGAGATATTAAGAAAATACTCACTGGATGAGCTGCCGCAATTCTTAAACGTATTAAAAGGCGAAATGAGTATTGTAGGGCCAAGGCCTGAAAGAGAACATTTTATAAATCTCTTCAAGGATAAAATACCTAAGTACCTTGAGCGCCACAGGATCAAATGCGGTATAACGGGCTGGGCGCAGGTTAACGGGCTTAGGGGCAGTGATACCTCTATTGAGAAAAGAATAGAATATGATATTTATTATATCGAGCACTGGTCGATCGTCTTTGACCTGAAAATAATAATCAGGACCATAAAGGAAATGTTTTTTTCCAAAGCTGCTTATTGATATACCGTAAACTTATAACAAAATAAGAGATGATAGAAGTAATCCTTTTTTATATGCACGTAGTTTTTTTTGTTTATATCTTCGCAAAAAACTATACAGAAAATTCCCCGCTTAATGCTTTTTTAAGCACTATCTTTGTTATTATTATTTTTACAGTAGGGTGGACTTTTTCAGCATTTATAATTGGTTTATTCATCCCTGATGCAGGACTTACCCGCATACTGACAAAAGCCGCGTTCTCACTTGGGCTTCTTACATTAATTGAAGCGGTTTTTTATAAGTTTTATTTCAGCGGGAAAAAAGAAGTTAAGGCTGCGTAATCCGGTTATATACCGGCAACATCTCTGGGAAGGACTTTTATCAATATTCTTTTAATCTGCAAACCTGACTTAAGTGAATAAATCCCCACTATAGCTTCACCTTCAACACCCTTTGAGCGGACTGTTACCGTGCCTTCAGGTGATTCGTTCACCAGTTCTACCAGGGCCGTTCCTTCTTCAACTACAAACCTCACATCCACTTCGCTGAAAGGCACCTTAAATCCAAGCATGTTTCCCCTGAAAACTTTTATTTCCAGGGAAGAGCTGGTGCTTGCTCTCAGCACTTCGGGCTTTACTTCAACCTTAGCCTCGCTTGAAGTGAATACCATCTTATCCGCCAGCAAAGCAAGAAGAATTACGGCGAAAATTATTGTAAGATTTCTGTAGTTAATAAGATATGAAGGTTAGATTAATATCAGAGTTGTTCATCAGTCGTCACCGAACTTGAGCTTTACATTTTTAGGCAGCTCTACCTTGCTTTCAGTGTTAAGCTGTTTTGGTTTTTCGATCTTTTTTTCTGCGGTGAGACGCTTTATGATAGCCTCATCAACTACCTTAGCCTGTATAAATTCATCCTCAACCTGCTTGCTTGCGGTAGAATCTGTTACCATTAAATTAAGTTCAGGTGTTTCCTGGAAATCATCTGACTGGACTATCTGGCTGTTATCGTTTTCTTCAAAAAGGCTTCTTTGGCCCGGCACAGGCTTTTGCCTGAATACCGGAATTTTTGTTTTGATCCTGAATTCTTCCTTAGCTTCCACAACTTCCGCCTCATCATCCGTTGCCTCGGCAAACATCTTTATCTCATCACCTGTCCTGCCGTTCATATCAAGCATATCAGTATCATGGCGTGTCTCATTTTTACGTTTCAGTTCCTCATATTTTCCGGCTTTATATAATCTTTCCCTTGTGATATTAATATTGGCAATTATTTCTTTTTCATCTGCTGATACCGGCTTATTATCCCTCACTTTGAAAACTCCGGCGGTCATCACATCAGAAATGTTATAAGAAGTAAGATTATCGATAAGAAAATCACAGACACTCTCAAATGTCTTGTCTTCAGGGAAGAATTGAAAACGGGTGTCGGAAAGGTCGATGAATGCCATGTCGGCAGGCCTGTTTATTTCTATTGTGCATCCGCCAGCGGAGCTATCCCCGTTAAAGTATATGTGATGCGGTACTTTGGTAATAGCCATCATCAGGTCGACGCTTGAGATATTCAGCTCTTTGTATTTATTCCTGAAGAGCCTCACATCCTTAAGGAGGTCTTCACCAAGCCAGCCCGTACCAATACTAAAAGGTATGCCATGCCCTATATAATCATCAATTGGAAAATAGCGGTTAGTAAAGTAGTTCAGGTCACGGGGGCAGATAATTATATTTGCCTTCTTATCTGTAATTATCTTAAGGTCATTATATTCAAGGTACAGCGGGTTTATCAGAGATGTGTATTCATCTATTAAGCCATATTCATCAAGGACTGCTATAAGCGACTTCCGGAAAGTAAGCTTGAACTTTTCCGTTACTTCTTTATTCACGGCAGCTTCAAGGAACAGGTTCCTCACGCCATGGCTCCTGAGCTCGGTTATGTTGGAAATATCATACACAGTCAGCTGGTTTTCCTGCGTAAGATAATAAGAGGGGCTCAGATACTTGTAATCCCTGATGGTGTTTACATCCTGTTTAATTGGGTAGCAAACAGAAACGCGCTGACCTGTGGATTTTATGGCCATTGTTATGGGAAGAAGATGGTTCGCGTCCTTCCTCAATGAAAGCTCGTTGAACTCAACAACCCCTGATTTTATCAGCTTAGTATATGAGTAGTTGTAAATATTTGCAAGGTCTTCCTTAGTTTCCTCACCGGGCAGCTCCTGGTAAATGTAGTTGAATATCAGGTCAGTGCACAGGTCCTCTTCAGCCTTTTCATAATGGCGTCGTTTCATGAGGTAATGCAGCAGTGCGCCTTCGGATTTTACACATGAATTTACAAGAGGCGGGATAATTATTTTCTGCGAGCAGTCGATTATCTCACCGGAGCCGGAATACTGCTGTACCCACTTGGCAAGCTTGCTTTCCCCATGCGCGGTTGAATCGGCCATATCAGTGATCTTATTATCATTTATGAGCAGGGAATACCGGCCGAAATCATTGTTCTTGTTAAATGTAAAAACGTATGCGTTCTTTAATATTATCACTTTTTTTAAAGATCCTCTATTTCGAATTGTTCATCAATAATATACTTACTTGGGTTTAAGGTATTCTTGTCATCTTTATATATTGCATATTCAAACCCTTCCCGCACGCTTGCAGCTCCGTATTCACCCTTCGCGTTTATTGCTATAAAGCCAACCTGGTAATGGTGGTCGCGGTTCTTGCTTGAAAGAAGGTTCAGCTTGATCACCCTTTTTACAGCCAGCTCACAGGCTTCCTGGGGTGAAAGTCCCTGCCTCATAAATTCAACAGTTAAGAAACTGCCGCAGGCTCTTACACATTCTTCTCCCCTGCCTGTTGAAGCCGCTGCTCCTACTTCACCGTCAACATACAGTCCGGCTCCAATTATGGGTGAATCGCCTACTCTTCCGTGCAGCTTCCACGCAGTGCCGCTGGTAGTGCATGAAGCTGAAAGATGGCCGTCTTTATCAATTGCGACCATGCCGATGGTATCATGGTTGCCGTCATCGTTGATTCCCATACCGCTCTTACTTTTATGAGTTACTACTTTATAATCATCAGTATGAAATTCCTGTGACTTCCCGTAGTTCCCTACTTTCCATTCATTGAACTTTTGTATCGATGTTTCTGTATGAAGTATATCAGGCTGAAAACCATTTTTAATAGCGAAAGTATACGCACCTTCACCGGCAAGTGAGACATGCTCTGTGCTTTCAAGGATCAGCCTTGCTACAGATATAGGATTTTTGATATGTTCTATACAAACCACCGATCCAATGCGGGCCTTCCAATCCATAATTGCCGCGTCAAGTGTTACCCGGCCCTCGGCGTCAGGGAGTCCACCATAGCCAACGCTAAGTACTGTAGGGTCATCTTCAGCTACCCGCACACCCTGTTCAACTGCATCAAGCGAATTACCGCCGTCTTTAAGTATCTCATATGCTTTTTTATTGGCAGCAATGCCGTGTTTCCATGTAGAAATAACGAGTGGTTCCATATATACAAATATAATTAAAACGGATGGATTATTGTAGAAAAATAAAATTGAAGATTAATTGATATTTTTGTTAAGTTTTACATTTTTGCTCTGCGTAAATGTAATTTAAATATGATAATTCATTGCCTGTTCATTTGATTATCAATTATTTCCAATAACCAATTTCTACCAACAAAATTGCTCTGCATCCTTATTTCCGATCTGTATTGCAGCATCATATCCGGGCCTTTTTCTTTTACTTTTGATATTTTGAGCAAATAATTAAAAAAACTCTTAAATTTTTCGTAACGTAAACCTAATAATAATTTGTGCCTGAATAAAAAGTGTTTGGAGGCATCTATTAAGTAAAGCAGGGATTCGTATTCATTTGTTAAATAATATACTCTGGCAAGGTATGTTTTCGAAATTAAGTAAATTTGAAAATTTACCATCTCGATTTTATTCAATTCACTTATCGCATCTGAATATTTTTTTTCAATAATAAAAACTACGGCTTTTGATAGGTATAAGAAATCTTCCTTAGTACTTTTCTCTAATTTATTTTGGTATTTTTCAATAAATTTTTTCGAGAATAAAGGGTCAACAATAGATGTTATGCTAACTATATTAAAAAAAATTTCCGGAGTAATTATCCTATGAGTATCAAAGAATCCTGCCTTATCGTAATACTTAATAACATTAAATAATTTTTCTGTATGAAATATTACATTAACAGCATTATATGTTGCCATTACAAACTGGGCATTAAATGAGAAAAAAATATGCCCTAATTGTTCAAAACATAACTCAGAATACATATTTTTCAAAGCCCTGAATACTTTTTCATGAATTAAATAATTATTACAGTCATTAAACATACTGTTTATCAAATACTCAATATATATTACACCATGACATTTTTTGAAATATTTCAGGTTAGCTGATACATACTGTATTACATTACCTAATAAAAAACGGTTTATTTGGTTATTTTCATTCCATTGTGTCTGTATCAGCCTTTGTAAATTTGCTCCGCGAATAGTTATCAGTACGAACAATAATTGATAATATTCCATTGATCTATCGTAAGTGATTTTCTTATTTGATAGTTTCAAATTATTTATATTAAACATAGCATAAGAAGACTCAACTTTACCCAAAAAACAATATTCATCTACATCCAGAGCCTTATTATTACCAAACTGTTTACTGATCTTCTTTAAGTGCATAGAGAAGCTTTTCCCAGCACCCTTTCTTCTTAAGTTTTCAAGCAAACCATAGTTCATACAGTATATGTTATCTGAAGCAGCTGTTAATTTTAAAAATTCCTCAATAATTTTTGTAAAATCAGAAGTGATAAGTCTTGCCCTGACATTACTAAAATTATTTTTAGGATATATATTAGAATACAGCTCTTTCGTATCCAATTTGTCTATCCCCAGCTTTTTTTGCTTTTTTATATAGGTGTATACGGATATCATAATCTTGCTTTTATTATGGAATGGCGACCTTACAAACTCACCCAGCCGGTTTATATCGGTGTAAGTAAGAGAATTGAATAACTCATTTAATTTATTGTTCATCGTTTACAGGGAAAATTATTTTAATAAATTTAAGTGGTTTTGTTTTATTAAATATAATTTAATTTTCTGCAACAAGCTACAAATTTTGAAAATTGTCTTTGCAAATTTTCTTAACAATAAATTATTTTTATAAACATTAGCTAATGACCTTTTAATAACCTTAAATTTCCACATAGCTCGAAAGGAGTTAACCATGAAACGCACAATCATCTTATCAGCATTGATCTTAATCGTACTGTCTGTATTCGCATTGCTGCCTAAAAGTGAGGCAAGCGCTGAACCATCATACTATCCTCCAATAAACGGCCAGATCACCGAAAGAAATAACTGCTCAGCCACCCTTGAAGGAGCGACTGTGGTTTTCTTTGACAGGACAACCAGTACAACTCTATGTACAGTTAATTCAGGCTCAAAAGGATGGGCAGGCTGCACAGCTCCTCCCGGGCATGATATCATGATAACAGCAAGCTATGGCGGCTATTCAGGATGCAAAACTTTCACCATGCCAAGCGGCGGCTACAGCTATGGTTTCTTGTGTATTAGTGACCAGTGCACAGACTGATAACCAAAGGTATAAAAATCATTTAGATCATTTTACAGTATTTTAAGAACATTAACATGAAAGGAATTTCTTATGAAACGTACAATCATTTTAAGCGCAGTAACACTGCTGGTATTATCGGTAATGGCACTTTTGCCTCAAAGAAATGCCAGCGCTGAATCACCATATTCTCCGCCAATAAACGGCCAGATCACTGAAAGAAATAACTGTTCAGCTACCCTTGAGGGCGCAACAGTTGTATTCTTCGACAGGACTACCAGCACAACGTTATGCACGGTAACTTCAGGTTCCAAAGGATGGGCAGGCTGCACAGCAACTCCGGGGCATGAAATTATGATCACCGCAAGCTATGGCGGTTATTCAGGATGCAAGATCATAACAATGGGAAGCGGCGGCTACGATTACGGGTTCTTATGCATCGGTGATCAATGTCAGGACTTTTAAAAGACGCATATTTACCTGCTCTTATGCATGGTTCAATTAAAAATTAAAACTAATTATAAACTTAACAGTAATAACCATGAAACGCACACTTTTGCTAAGCATCATCATGATCGCAGTAGTTTCAATATTCTCGCTTTCACTTCACACAAATTTATTCGCCTCACAAAACGCAGGAGCCGCAACATTACTGCCTTATTTCAGCGTAAAATTGCTTAATGGCGTTACTCCTATATCAGGCTCAAGTGTTACAATAACCGGCCCCAACGGAACCACTTATCACACCACAGGCATTGATGGTAAAGTTTGTACCAGTCAAAATTATGGCAACGTAAGGGTAACATGGTCAGGGCCAAGCAGGGATCTATACGGCTGCAAAGATATAAATCACCAGAGCCAGACAGCATGTTTTGATAACAGCGAATACGTCCTGTTCAACGGCTCAACATGCAATGAGTAATCATTCTTATAATCCTTTATTTCAGGAGCCGGTTGATCCGGCTCCTTTAAATTACAGATGAAAAAGTATCTAATACTATTATTGTCAGCATTAAGTTTTATCACCGGCTGTAATGAACTCATAAACATTTCCGGTATCTTCATTAACCGTGCTGTAAACCATGAAAATATAAACAAAGAACTGATCCTTTCTGTACGAAGTGTAAGCGGAAAATCAATTTCCGATTTTAAAATATCAATCCTGAATGAAACTGACTCTCTTCTTATATTTAATCCTCAGTATACATCAACAGCGGCTGCTTTAAATTTTCAGTTTCAGGATGAGCAGATCAACCCTTTAAATACTGAAACCAAAAATCTCATCATCATCGCTGAGCATCCTTATATCGGCACTTTCCAGCAGATAATTCCTATCACAAAGCTTTATCAAGCAGAACCTATAATAATTGAATTTTATATTGGCGAAGTACAGGATTCTTTACCAAAACCCCCCTTAAATCTATATAAAGAATATAAATATTAGCGTTTTTACTGAATTTCTGCAAAATTTGTTACTTTTTCTTCATAATTGAACAAGTTAATAAATTCGCTAAATCACTATTGCACAAATGGGAGAAATGACTTAAATTTATGCTGATAGTTAAGAATAAACCCAAAAACATGAGAAAATATTCTGTATTAGCTTTTATAATAATATTAATAAACATTGCTTCAACACTAACGTTTACACGGGTGGATTTCATGCTAACGCTGCCCGATGGTGTTAAGCTTGACTGCACAAAATACATTCCCAATGGCACGCCTCCATCCGGCGGCTGGCCGGTAATAATTGTGACCCATGGATACGGGCTTTCAAAATACAATGAAATGGAAGAAGCCGAGGAACATGCCACACACGGATATTATTCATTTGTTTATTCAATGCGAGGCCAGGGAATCTCAGATGGAGTTTCAAACTTCATCAGTACAATAGAGGCAAATGACCTAAAAGATGTTGTTGCATATATTAAGAATGATGCAAACACAAATGATGGCAGAATAGGTATACACGGCGGCTCACAGGGCGGGATAATTCCGTTCATGTCAGTATGCACAGGGCTCCAGGTAAAAACGATCATTCCTGATATGGCTTCACCTGAACAGGGCTCAAACTGGATAGAGAACGGCGGCATAAAAATGGTGCTGCTTTGGTCAACAAGTTACCCGACAAACATTGTACGCTATAACTCAACTGTTGGCAGGTTCAGGACATGGATACTTTCAAGCCAGAAGGATAAATGGGACAGCCTTAATTATTATCTTCCGCAGAACAGGGATTTTTTGAATATCGTAGGCAATTGTACAATACCGGTCATGGTTCAAAACTGCTGGCAGGACAGGTTTTTTAATTCATTGGGCCAGATCAAAAGCGCCTATATAATGAACTACGATAATTACAAAATGTATTTCGGCACAACCGATGGGCACGGCAGTGATTATGTGCTTGCTGAAGAATTGTTCAAAGAGCAGGTATTTTCAGACTGGACTGACCTCTACCTAAAAGGGATATCCAACAATGTTATGAACGAGAACCAAAAATTTACTTATGCGGCAAGTAAGTTCCCCGTAGGCCCAAGAAATTCATGGAGCTGGGAAAGAAATTATTCCCCCACATGGCCGCCCGCAGGAATCGCTAACACTAAGCTTTATTTCCACCCGAACGGAAAGCTTGAGCTGGCAGGCTATACAGGCTCACAGACAGATGTAAGCTTTGTGAATGACATTCTTGATACCAACGTAACCATGGAGTACCTTGCAAATACTGAATTCAGGGGACCACTGTTTGACGCGAAATTTCAGAAGCGTGAGCTGATCTTTGAAACTAACCCGCTTACACAAAACGCGACAATGGCCGGAGTGCCATACGCGGGTATTTACTATTCATCAACCGCTAACCTGTGCCAGTATAACATGCAGATATGGGAGATACAGGCAAACGGAAATGAAAAGCTGGTTACAAGAATTAACTGGACTGACAGAAATTACACAGCAAACCAGGTAAAGGAAAAGTATGTGAACGGACAGGCACACGCCCACATATTCTCAACAGGAAGCAAGATCAGAGTTAAGCTTACCAATCTTGATAACGTTCCTTTAACAACAGCATCAGGTGATACCACAGATTATTTCTTAAGGACCAACCCGTTCATGCTGCCTGTGCTGAAGAGAGGCACAAACAAGCTTTTTGTTAACGGGGCATCCAAATCATACATTGAGCTGCCTATTAAAGACCTTGTCATTGGCATCCGCCAGATTTCAACAGAAACCCCTGGAAGTTTCAGCCTGAAGCAGAACTACCCTAATCCGTTTAACCCGGTTACAAAGATAAGGTTTGAGGTGCCGGCAACCGGAAAAAATAATTTCGTGTCGATAAAGATCTATGATGTTACCGGCCGTGAAGTTTCTACTCTGGTAGATGATAATTTCAGCGCAGGGATATATGAAGCTGATTGGGACGGAGCCGGGTATTCAAGCGGAGTGTATTTCTATAAGCTTGTGTCGGGCGGCTACAGCGAGATCAGAAAAATGATGCTGGTAAAATAACAAAGTTATTTTGAAATCCCGGGACAGGTAAAATAAGGGAACGGGGTCAATAGATTTAAACCTTGTTAAAATAGAACTTTAATAGCTATATTTACTCTTACTATGAGAAAATATATCTATTTAGCTGCAATTGTGGTTATGTTTGGTTTTTGGATAAACCCTGAACTAACCAATGAAAATAAACCTGAAAATAATGTCACTGAGGGTACAAATGCGGTCCCTGTAATAACCATTACCAATACAGAGATATTAAGCTCAATAAATGCTGTAAGAGTAACTTATAATCTCATTGACGCCGAAAGTAACCCCTGCAAAATAAGTTTAAGAATATCTAACGACAGCGGTAAAACATTTTTATACCCATCAGATTCATTGAGCGGGGATTTAGGTTACCCTGTTACAACCGGTAACAATAAACAGGCCTATTGGTACTACACAACTCTTCCTGCCGGCTTTAAAGCAAAGCTCATAGCAGATGATCTCCAGAACGTTGATATACAGCAGATCGTTAACCAGGTTGACAGCAATAACCTTAGAAATAATCTCCAGTTCATAACAGGCATAAGACACAGAACCTCAGGGCCTGTTCAGCTTCAAAGGGTTAAAGACTCGATCAACAACCGTTTTTTAAGGTACGGCCTTCAGACATCCGTTCAGAACTTTGATTACTCCAGTTACAATGCCCAGAATTTTATGGGAAGGCTGCCGGGCACTACAAGGGAAGATACAACATATCTTATGGACGGTCATTATGAATCCTTAGGCACCAGTCCGGGTGCTGACGATAACGGAAGCGCGGTTGCGGCTTTTCTGGAAGCAGCAAGGATCCTCTCACAATATTCATTCTGCAATACAATAAAATTTATAGCGTTTGACCTAAAGGAGGCCGGATTAGTTGGAAGCGGAAGATATGTTTCTGAGGGAATACCTGCGTATGAAAAAATAGCGGGTGTACTTAACTTTGAGATGATAGGTTATTATTGCGATGCTCCTAATTGCCAGCAAATACCAAGCGGCTTTTGCTCATTATTCCCGGCTGTTTGTGACAGCATTAACTCTCAGCAAGGCAGAGGAAACTTTCTGAATAATGTAGCCAATGTAAATTCAAATCCCCTAAGATATGCCTTTGACAGCTGCGCCAGACTTTATGTTCCCCAGTTAAGGGTTATTTCCCTGGCAACTCCGGGTAACGGGCAATCAACCCCTGACTTAAGAAGAAGTGACCATGCACGCTTCTGGGATGCAAACTATAAAGCATTGATGCTTACTGACGGCGCTAATTTCCGGAACCCGAACTATCATACCGTAAACGATACTCTTGGCAGCATCAATTTTACTTTTATGACCAATACGCTTAAGGCAACAATAGCTGCTATTGCAAGCCTTTCAGGGATACAGCACAGTACATATTCTGTGAGCGGATATTTTAACCCAAACAGTATTAACCAGATCTCATCGGAAATACCAGCGGAGTTTAGGCTCAGGCAGAACTACCCGAATCCGTTTAACCCGGTTACAAAGATAAGGTTTGAGGTACCGGCAACTGGAAAAGAAAATTTTGTATCGATAAAAGTTTATGATATCACAGGCCGTGAAGTTTCTACTCTGGTAGATGATAATTTCAGCGCAGGGATATATGAAGCTGATTGGGACGGTACAGGATATTCAAGCGGAGTATATTTCTATAAGCTCGTATCGGGCGGCTACAGCGAGATCAGAAAAATGATGCTGGTTAAGTAATAAATTACTTATGAAATCCCGCTTGCTGGGATGGTAAAATAACAACCTGCCTTGAACCGTGTTTTAATCCCGGGCCTGTAAAGTAATAGTAATATTCACTATAAATCCTTTCACACCGGATCCTAACTATATTTGTTATAGAAGCCTGCATTGATTTATTGTATTTATTTAATAAAGTAATTATATTAAGCCACTTCTAAACATAACTGAGGGAACAAAAATGAAGAAAATTTTCATATTATTTGTAGTTTCAATTTTCCTTGCGGGATCTCATGTGTATTCGCAAAGGATATTATTGAGCCAGGGTTTTGATAATGGTCCTTACACTGCCGATAGCTTGCCAATCGGGTGGACTAAAGTAAAAGTTAATGGACCGGGCCTCTGTACAACAGCACCAATACCTGATTTTAGAGTAAGAGACAGCGGCGCAGTATTCTGCGGGACAAACACCATTCCTGATTATACCGCTAAAGCATACGGTAATACAAGAAGGTCAATGAGTATCCCCTGGACAGCAACTTCAGGCACCTTAACAAATGACTGGGTATTTACCAACAGCATGACAATTGCTACCGGGGACAGCCTTATATTCTGGTGTCAGCTTGGCACATGGCCGGGCGGTGCAGGCACATATTATCCCGATAGTCTTCAGGTCTGGATCACGACATCAGCAGCTCCATCAGTAACTGGCTACCTCGGCGCAGTAAGAAGCCTGCCCCAGGCATCTAATTTCTGGCAGAACGTTAAATATGACTTAAGCGCTTACAACGGGCAGACAGTTTACGTAGCTTTAAGGTATTATATGAATGTATCTGTAAACGGGATCATGGTAAATGTTGACAGTATGATGGTAAGAAATATGAGTGGCCCGCCTGTAGCAATCAACAACAACAATGGCCTTGCACCGACAAAATTTGATCTGAAACAGAACTATCCAAACCCGTTCAATCCATCAACATCTATTGCTTATGATATTCCAAAGGGTGAGTTCGTTAATATTACAGTATACAATACAGTTGGACAGGAAGTTGCGGTACTTGTTAATGAGCAAAAATCTGCAGGATCATACGAAGTTACTTTTGATGCTGCCAATCTGCCAAGTGGTATTTATCTATACCGCATAAAAGCAGGTGATTATACAAAATCGATCAAGATGAGCTTAATAAAGTAACATTTTATATATAATTATTATTTACAGGGCGGGTTTTTCACCGCCCTTTTTATTTATTTCAAGCTCAAAACCGTATACTCACAGAGTAATAATGATAATCATAGTTATTAAGATTATTCTTTTTATCTGATTCCTTTTCAATCTTATTAATGGAATATATCAGTAAATTCTTTGCAAGAAAGCTTAAAAGAGGCCCAAAAAGCCTGCTTGAACCCAGCAGCAGCTTCACGGAATTATCTATTACCATTATTGCAGCACCGCGGAGGGCCATTGACCTGAAGTTCTGCTTTATTCTGTCTATCGGAACAAAATAGCTCATGCTGTGTATAGCGTATACTCTGATAAAATCAGTGGGCTGTATATTCATTTCGGGAGTAAAATTTATTATTGAATATTTATCCCAAAAGCCGCCAAATCGTATGTTGCTTCTGAATGATGAGATTATATCAAACCGCGGTATGTCTTTTTTACCGGGAGGCTTACTTACCTTGAACTGAATATCATAAAATTCCTTTATGAGTTCAGACTTCTGGATCTCATCGGTTTTTATTATGGATAATTTTTCAACTGATTTCATACTCACTAAGGGTGATTCGTTTTGTGTTGAATGTGTTCCGCTAACTTTCAGATCCTGGGCAAATGTTATATTGCATAACAATACAAACAATGAAGCTTTAACCGTTGAATTTAATTTCATTTCAGTTAGGAGCTTTCAGGAATTTGGAGCAGACAAGGGTAAATTGAGGAAATTTTATGATTAAATCAAGTAGATCATGTTATCTGTGGAATTAACATGGTATTAAATTTACTCCATAAATGAATATTCCGTAGAAATTCCGTAGAATTTTTTGAGGAGCTCATAGATAAGGTAACTGGAGTCACCGAAACCGTATGTGTAATTATATTTTGATTGGTTCGTCTGCCTGTAATGAAGAGCCTCGGTCAGAAATGTTGTAATTTCATTATCCTCTATCGGCAAAAGCTTCGCGTTCTTTTTCAAAACTTCGGGGCGTTCGGTGGTTTTCCTTAAAACGCCGCACGGGACGTTAAAGAAAAGTGATTCTTCCTGAAGCCCGCCTGAATCAGTTAAAATAGAACCGGCGTTTTTTACATACCCCAGCATTTCAAAGTAATCATGTATCGGCTTCATTATAATAAGCTTCTTATGAGCGTTGCCTTCCATCACCTCGTCAAAGCTGCGCTGGATAAGCGGGTTGGGATGCATTAAATGCAGGATCTCCGTATAGCCGTCAACATGGTTCATCACTGAATTAAGTATCTTTGCGTATGCTGTAACATTACCCCAGTTTTCCCTGCGGTGGAATGTGCTTAATATATAATTCTTTTGTGCAGGCTCTTTGATTTTCTTTTCTTTTATAAGCGTGAATATCGCATCGTTGATAGTATTACCTATTACAAATATCTTATCATGCTTTATACCTTCGTTGATCAGGTTATCACGGTTAATACCCTTGGGTGCAAAATGAAGCGTTGCCATACGAGCAACTGATTCACGCATAAACTCCTCGGGGAACGGGTTCATCTTATCAAGCGTCCTTAATCCGGCTTCCGCGTGGAATACAGGTATCTGGTTCAGGAAGCCCCAGAGCGCGCCTGAAAAAGCGGATGCTGTATCGCCTTGTACAATTATGCCGTGAATGTGTTCTTTCCTTACCGGTGACTTTTCCCCAAACTTTTCGTTGAAGTCATTTAATAAATGAGCAATAAGCTCATTAAGGTCAGAGGAACGGTTTGGCTTCTCAGATGCGGTTATATCCGGGTGGATACCAATATTGGATAAAATGTCGCCTGAAATTTTTTGCTGTGCGGTGTTATATAGCAGCGGGTAGAACTCTTCGGACTTTTTTAATATCCTGTAAAGCACAAATAACTTAAGTATTTCAGGGCGGGTGCCGAAAAAGAATACTATGACCTTCTTGCCCTTAAAATCTTCCGGGTTTAGCCCAACATTTAATCCTGAATTTAAAACTTCGTTTACGTTTTCTGTGCTCATATGCTTACTTAGTTACAAAGATAAACAGCTATTAGTTAAGATAAAACGAATAAAGATACCGTCTTCATGTGATGCCTTAAACTTTGAGATAAAAAAAGGGCAGCCAATTTTCGGACCACCCTCTTATTTAACCTAGGTACTTATTAATTAATAATGCTCTGTTGATTCCCAAACTACTTTGTTCTTCATGCCCATGAAAACCTTAAGCGCCCTGAATGTAGCGAAGAAGTTTATCAGGTTATCAAAGTTAAGCCTGATGAGGCTGAAGAAAGCGTACTTAAGCCCGTACCAGCTATATGTGAATATAAACCGGTGAGCCAGGCGCCATACCATCAGGAAGAAGCATGTCCATAGGAAGAACCATAAAGCGCTGTTCTGTTCAACCGCTGAATCGAACATTTTTATTCCAAGACCGAATCCTAACAGGTAGAGAAGGAACATTGCAAACACAATGTTTGAAAGCAGTACCATGAAGTTACTGAATATGGTTTTCCTGTCTCTCATTAAGAAATACTTCGTCTTAAAGTTGCCTGCCCATTTGTGCATCTTCCAGTTCTGGAAGCAAATTCCAGCTGTCCACCTTGAGCGCTGTTTAACTGCAGCCCAGAATGTGTTCGGGAAATACTCACCTGTAGCCACACGTGAGTTCGGGTTGTCTTTATCTATCAGTAAATTTATATATGATGTTTTGTATCCCATCTTGAAGAGCCTTAATCCAAGCTCATAATCCTCTGTCAGGTTAGCCTCATTGAATACCTGGGGGTAATTCTGCTCAAGGTTCTGGAATATCTCCCTGCGGAACGACATACCTGTGCCCGCAAACGGGATGAATACTTTAAGTGCCTGTCTTACAACAAGGTCCTTTGAATGCACTTCCGCGAACGCGTCGCAGTATGTCCTGTGGATAAACTTGCCCCTGTCATCCTTAATAGGTACCACAGGTATCTGTACAGCGTCTACACCCTGGTGCCCGATGAGGTAGCTGTTTATCTTCAGTGTTAACGGATGTATAAAGTCCTCGGAATCGTGAATAGAGATTATATCAAATCCCCTGCCGTTATCCTCTTCAAACCTTTTTATAGAAGCGTAAACATTGTTCAGGTTATCCGCTTTTGTGGTCGGGCCGTCATGTGAGTTAACACATATAACGACACGGTTATTCTTCTGCGCGATCCTCTTAACAACCTCAAGCGTTTTAGTATCATTGGGATATATACCTACAAAGATAGTAAAGTTGTTATATCTCATTTTGCTTAAGGCGTAGGTTAATGTTCGGCCAATAACCTTATACTCACGCCATGCGCATATTACCAGCGCAATTGAGTTCTCACTGGCTGCAAGAACGTCATCCATGTTTGGGAGGCTGCGCCTGTATTTCCACCTGTTAAACCAGTAGAGCAGATCAACCAGCACGTCATCAACACCGCTGATTATCAGCAGAACCGAACAAATCCAAAGTAATACCGTGAAAACTTCTTGCATATGATTTAGTATTTATATTTTTGTTCTGAAATTAAACCAGAAGCCGGCCTTGATCTGGAACGATGCTTTCCTGTCGCCATAGAAGTAAACCTTGTATGTAGGCTCAAGGAAGATCACCGGGAAGTGCATTACATTGGGCTTAAAGCGCAGCCCTGCACCAACTTCAAAGTAATTGTTATAATCAAGCTTTCTGCCGTCAAACTGCAAATTCTGGACTAAATAATTTTCTACGTATGAATAACCGCCTGTATGGAACCTGAGAACCTCCTGGAATGATGCCTGCAGGAACGCGTTCTTATATTTGTAGTCATACATTGCTGCATAATAGATATCCAGGTATAAGCTTGTTTTAGGGGTTGTAGAGCCTTTGCTTACGTATACCTTTGCATCGCCAAATCGGTTAAAGTACACAAGCATAGGCTTTATGTTGATCTTGTTTGAATCAAGGTCAAGCTGCCTGGTGTAACCAATTCTTCCTTCGAAGAATAAATTTTTCATTATATAATAGCGCAGGAAGAGACCGATCTCTACAAAACGGTCATTGAATACCAGTGCCTTGCTTGAACGTGAGTCAGTGTATACATCAAGGTACGGCCCGGCATAGAATCCCGGCCCAATTCTGAAGTTTACATGCCCTACAAGGTTGGCAATATAGTTTTCCTGGAATGAATCGTAGTAATTGTAGAAATAAATGTCTAATGATCTTGGTGATGAACCCGCTATCTCATCTCTTAATACATATGATGATGATTTTGCTATCTCTTTATCATTTGGGTCAGTTGCATAACGGCCTGCCACATCATAATGTTTTAATGCCCTGCTGTATTTTCCCTGGCTGTAATAAATATTAGCCAGCTGCAGCCTGGTTTTAACATCCCTGGGCTTATCTTTTAAATGGAGCTCAAAATACTGAGCTGCCAGTTTTTTATTTCCCTGGTTATAATAATAGTAACCCGAGTCACCGCTTTGAGCCGAATAATTTAATGTGGTTTGTGTGTTTGTCTGTGTAGTTGTATTCTGAGTCTTATTCATTTCAGCAAGGGCATAGTTTGCCTGCTGAGTAAAATTCTCATCTGTTGAATTTTTGCTTACATACTCAAATTGTTCTTTTGCCTTAGTTGTCTGACCCATATCTCTGTAAGTATAAGCCAAATCAAGCCTTACCTGGTAACTATCAGGATTTGAGTATATATAATCTTCAAAAAAGCTTGCAGCTTTTTCTTTAAAGCCTATTTTTTGGTAGTAATAGCCGGAATCTGCGGAGTTTTGAGCAAATACGCCTGTGGTAACTAACATGAACAGCAAAAAAAGTGGGAGCGTCTTTTTAAACATAAGTTACTTATTTAATTATAATTTTATTTCTTAGCTGAAAAGCTACTTTATTAATTTCTCGTTAACTCTATTAAAAACTTACGCATACCCTTCAACATAATAATCATATTTTCCTATAAATAAAATATCAATTTTTAATGACTCACAAAATTAGTATTATCAGCTAACCAAAACAATAGCTACTTTACGGTATATATAGCTACTTCCGTTAGGACAAGATGTTATATTTACAATGGTTTGAATAATCGTTAAAAAATTAATATTTTTGTAAATGTCTAGTTTAATACTTGCAATTGAGACTTCCTGTGACGAAACATCAGCATCGATATTATCCCAAAATACGGTATTATCAAATATTATATCTTCACAGTTTTTTCATAATTATTATGGCGGGATTGTGCCTGAGCTCGCCTCCCGTGCACACATCCAGTCAATCGACAAAATAGTGGCTTCAGCGTTTGAAACAGCGAAAGTTGACAAAAATGAAATTTCTCTAGTTGCAGCTACCCAGGGGCCGGGTTTAATAGGCTCACTGCTTGTGGGGTATAATTATGCCAAGGGATTTGCGCTATCAAAAGGAGTACCTTTTATTGGTATTAACCACATTGAATCACACCTCTTTTCATGCTTCATAGGGAAAAAAGATATTGAATTCCCGTTCATCGCACTGGTTGTTTCCGGGGGGCATACTATACTGTTTCTGGTTGAAGATTATACAAAATACAGAATACTTGGCGAAACTCAGGATGATGCTGCCGGCGAAGCTTTTGATAAGGTCGCGAAAATGCTTGGACTTGAATACCCCGGCGGACCTGTAATCGATAAGCTAGCAAAAGATGGCGATGAGAATTTTCATAAATTCCCTGTTTCAAAAAGCAAAGATAATATTTATGATTTTTCATTCAGCGGCATAAAAACATCGGTGATGTATTTCCTTAAGAATAACTATAAAAACCAGAGCAGCCTGCCGGTTAACGATATCTCGGCATCATTTCAGAAGGCTGTTGTAAGCTCACTGGTTGAAAAAACTATGCTTGCCGCTGAAAATCATAATGTAAAACATGTTGCGGTTTCAGGGGGAGTATCAGCTAACTCAAAGCTGAGAGATGAATTTAAAAAGTATGAATCTAAAGGGTACAATGTGCACTTTCCTGAAAAGATATATTCAACTGATAACGCGGCTATGATTGGATACACCGCATACCTTAAATACACTTATTCCCCAAAAGAATTGTTTGAAAATAGTATATTAGAGCCTGCGTTCCCAAGATTTCAGCATTAACAGTTCAGCATTAACCAAATTCAATGCCAGATAAAAAACTAAATAGAGCAGTAATCGATGTTGATGCTCAGCTTTTAGGGGATATTTCCGATCTCATAGAAAGTAAATCTGATACGCTGCTGAGGAATATACTTGCTGATATTTATCCCGCAGACATATCACTGATAATAGAAAATCTTTCTGATGAAGAAGGCTTATACCTTTTCCAGCTGCTTGACGAGGAAACTTCCGCGGAAGTACTGCTTGAGCTTAGCGACTACCACAGGGATTATCTTCTGGAGCATCTCTCGGTTGATAAGATCTCCGATATCGTGGGCGAGATGGATTCTGATGACGCGACCGATATTATCGGGGAGCTTGAGGATGACAGGGCTGAAGACGTACTTGAACACATGGAAGATGAGGACTCCAGCGAAGTAAAAGAGCTGCTTACCTATGAAGAGCATACTGCCGGCGGTATCATGCAGAAGGAATATGTTACCGTAAAGGCCGCGGACTCCATCAATAAAGCTGTTGAGGTTATAAAAGAAGAAGCACCCGATAACGAACATCTCTACCATTTATGGATAACTGACACCGACGGAAAACTGGCAGGAATTGTCTCCCTCAAAAAAATAATAGTAGCGCTTGATACACCGTTCATGATAATGGCGGATATCATGTCAACAGAAGTTATCTCCGTTGATGTGAACACTGACCAGGAAGAAGTAGCCTCAATCATGAGAAAATATGACCTGGTGTCTGTTCCAGTAGTAGATGAGAATGACAGGATAGTTGGAAAAATATCTTTTGATGACATAGCAGATATCATGGAAGAGGAGTTCTCGGAAGATGTGGCGCGTATTGTGGGTTCAGACGCGGAAGAGCTTGAGAGCAAATCGCCATTCCAGATAGCATGGCTTCGCCTGCCCTGGGTACTGATAACACTGGCAATCCAGTTTCTTGCCGGCGTGGTCATTCATTATTATGATGAAACTCTGGCCAAGGTTCTCCTTCTAACTTCATTCATGCCTATCATATCAGCCATTTCAGGTAACACGGGGCTCCAGGCATCCGCTATGACGGTTAGAGCACTCGCTACAGGAGGTGTTACATTAAGCCGCTGGGGAGAGCCGGTAAAACGCGCACTTAAGATAAGCTTAATAATAGGTTCAATTTGCGGGTTGTTAATAGGAATAATAGGTGCTATGTGGTATGGGAAAGTAATGTTTGGCTTGGTGGTTGGGATTTCAATGTGCATATCCATCAATATCTCTGCGTTTGTTGGCACAACTACTCCCCTGCTTTCCAAAAGGCTCGGGTTTGATCCTGCTATAACCGTTGGGCCGTTTGAAACGGCATTCCAGGACGTTGTGGGTATCACGGTTTTCCTCAGCCTTTCAACGTTCGCAATTAAATGGTTACTGTAATTAATTCATACCGCGATAAAAAATAAATTTAAATATCTCTCACCCGCTGACGCTGTAACCGAAGCGATGCTTCTTATACTAACCCTCATTTATATTGTTTTTAACACAAGGATAGATTATTGGTTTCTGTTCATACCACTGAACATCGCGCTTATTTTTTTGATACATGCGCTTGTGAATAAATATGAATCAAACGTCGCATTAGGTAAAATAAATGAACAGGGAAAAAGCTCACTACTAAAGATACTAAGGTATTGGTATGGCGTTGCTGCGATACTATATATATTCAAGCAGGTTTATATAATTGGCTTTTCATTAAAACCCTCTGACCTTGACCCGGTGTTTATCGGATGGGACCTAATGCTGTTCGGAGTGAATCCAACTCAATGGGTACACCAATTCGCAAATCCATTCTTAACAGAATTCCTCCAGATAGTGTATGTGTATTATTACCCGATGATCGTCGTTTTCGGGCTTGAATTATATTTATGGCACAGGTATAAGGAATTTAAATATACCATCTTCATACTGTTCTTCAGCTTTTTCCTTAGCTACCTGCTGTATATGCTTTTCCCTGCAAACGGGCCCAGATTTCATTTGCACGAATTCAGCGCTATTACAAATGAGCTGCCCGGGATATTTTTAACTGATTACATCAGATCATTTTTAAATATGGGTGAATCAATTCCATCAAATGTTTCTAATCCTGAATTTTATGTGCAGCGCGACGCAATGCCAAGCCTTCATACCATTACAGCGTTCCTGATAATGTGGCTTTCACGGAAGTTTCGCTCAAAGTCGTTTTACTTTTACCTGCCCTATTTTATATGCATGGTAATTGCTACGGTTTATTTAAGATATCACTATGTGGTGGATATTTTCGGCGGGTTAATTGTGTGCGGATTTACAATTACAATAGGAAAGCTGGTTTATAAGGATATCAACAAACATCTAAAGGAAGGTTAATACTCTATGCCTTTGCGTGCCTGGATACCTTTATCAAAGTAATGCTTAACTTTTCTCATTTCGGTGATCAAGTCAACTCTTTCTTCAAGCCCCTCAAACAATTTATGCCCTGTCATAACAAGCTCAAACGTGCGGTTTTTGTTGTAAAGGTCTATCATTTCAAACAGGTCGGTATCTTTTATTAAATGATAATTCACCGCCGCAACAAATTCATCAAGCACCAGCAGGTCCTGTTTGCCGTTTTCAATTAAGTCCTTCACAATTCCCAAAGCGCGTTTTGCCTCTTCAAAGTCCTCTTCCGCATTCTTAAAACGGAATGTGCCGTCTTCGTTCATCCGCTCACAGCCCGTTGAATAAACATCAATCGGGTAGCCAAGCTCTTTCAGCTTGAAAAATATCCTTCGCTCATAATAATGCTCTTTGGTCTGGTCAAATCCTTTATCAAACTCAACAATAGCAACACTTTTACCCGCGCCAAGCATTCGGGTAGAAAGCCCGACAGCAGCTGTAGTTTTGCCTTTCCCGTAGCCGTAGTATAAATGAATCTGGTGTTTTTTCTCGTCAGGGAGCTTTTCGTATTCCTCTAAAACTTTTTTTACCTTCTCACGGTATTTCTTGCCGCCGGCGCTCTTTGCCTCTTCCATCGTAACTTTTTTGCGCTCTGCCATGGCTTTGATATATTAGTCCAGTATTGTAAAATCTATTTCAATTTTCTTGCCCTTCAGGTCAAGCTGTTTATAGCTGACTCCCGCAAGGCCGAACATTTTTTTTGACGCCTTTACGCTGTCCGTATCCCTGTATTTATCCGAAAGGTAAATTATCCCTTTTACCCCTGATTGTATTATAAGCTTAGTGCATTCATTGCACGGAAACAGCGCCACATACATCTTGGCTCCGTGAAGATCTTTGGTTGAGTTCAATATCGCGTTAGCCTCTGCGTGAACAACGTACGGATATTTGGTCTCATTGGGGTTAACTGAGGTTTTATCCCACGGCAATGAATCATCATCACACCCGATTGGGAATCCATTGTAACCGATCCCGACAATTTTGTTATATTGGTTTACTATACAGGCTCCAACCTGTGTACTTGGGTCTTTGCTGCGCTTCGCCGATAGCAGCGCGATGCCCATAAAATACTCATCCCATGCAATGTAATCTTGTCTTTTCATAAGTTATAAATACTTTTCCAGATGTTTATTCATTTCTTCGAGCGAGCCGTCGTTAATGATAAGGTAATCAGTGTAGGCTATTGGCCCGCCTTTATCAAGCTTTTCTATTTCACTGAGGTCCCGTGACATTGATTCAGCCTCGGTAAGCGGCCTGAACGGGCGCTTTAACAGCCTTTCATACCTTAGCTCTTTGGTGGTGTAAATTGTGATAAGCTTAAATGCATCACCAAACTTATCTTTCAGAATTTTAAACTCTTCCCATGAGTAAAGGCTTTCAACCACAACATTATTATGCTTAATAAACTCCTCAATAATAGGCAGGCTCTTTACAGCCATTGCGCCCATACCGAATTCCTTACGCAGGTTCTCACGTGTAGCGCGCTCATTCTGTTCATTGACCTCAAGCCCGAGGCGTTTCATCTCATTCATTACCACTTCACCAAAGTAAACTCTTTTGTAGCCGTGTTCAGTGAAGTATTTCACCGCTTCGCTTTTGCCTGAGCCGCACATACCCACAACCGCTATTACTTTATTCACTCGTTTTCTCCCGTTACTTCTGTGTATTCAAATTCAGTTCTGCCGGTTTTTATCATCAGTTTAACATAAGGTACGCACAGCCTGCAGCTTTCCCCAAATGTGATATGCTGCTTTAATTCCTCAAAAGTTTTTATATTGTTTTGAACCATTACCTGCTGCATCTGTGAAAATAAGCGGTTAAAGCAAACGCACCTGTCAACCATATCAGATAATTGTTATGATGTTACTTCTTCGGTTGGTTCATATGCTAAGATCGGCATCAGCCATCTTTCAATAACATCCATTGGCATGCCTTTGCGCTTTGCGTAATCCTCAACCTGGTCTTTGCTTATCTTTCCCACGTTAAAATACTTTGATTCAGGGTGTGAGAAATACAACCCGCTTACAGATGAAACAGGATACATCGCAAAGCTTTCAGTAAGCTGAATTGATGTATTGTTTTCAGCATCCAGCAGCTCAAACAGAGCGGTTTTTTCAGTGTGGTCAGGCTGTGCGGGGTAACCGGGCGCCGGCCTGATGCCGTCATATTTTTCGCTTATCATATCCTCATTGCTGAGATTCTCGTTCCTTCCATAGCCCCAGTATTCTTTCCTTACAAGCTCATGCATTTTTTCGGCAAACGCCTCGGCAAGCCTGTCAGCAAGCGCTTTGATAAGAATGCTGTTATAGTCATCGTGGTTCTTTTCAAACTTTTCTATCAATGCTTCAATGCCGATACCCGCCGTTACCGCAAAAGCGCCGATATAATCTTTCACACCGGAATCTTTCGGGGCGATAAAATCAGAGAGCGAGATATAAGGCTCATCATTGGTTTTCTGCGCCTGCTGGCGGATGGTGTGGAAGGTTGTTAACACTTCCTCCCGTGATTCATCAGTGTAGAGCTCAATATCATCACCCACTGAGTTTGCGGGATATAATCCGATAACGGCATTGGCTGTTAACTGCTTATTCGCTATCACA